>Ga0209148_1000217_pt1 | contig 98076 bp, 81 predicted proteins | sample AraplaCol_mMF_r2_2_FD_184288 | JGI IMG/M metagenome (GOLD analysis project Ga0209148, IMG submission 184288) | Arabidopsis root microbial communities from North Carolina, USA - plate scrape CL_Col_mMF_r2 (SPAdes) (version 2) | ecosystem: Host-associated > Plants > Roots > Endosphere | place...
CTGTCATAATCAGGAGAGGAGAGATGCATTCTCCTGTTACCCTTAAGCTGAATAAGAACAATAGAAATAGTACGCTTATCCTCCTTGAAGTACAATCCTTTTATGAGGTGAACGGACACTTACTCCCATCTCAAAACAAGGCAGCGTATGCCCTGGATGTAATAGCTGTAATACCTGCACAGGAACAGTCAAAAGAAGTGAAAAAAGAATACCGGAATAAAGCACCCTGGCTCTGGACAATCCCTCCATACCCGGCACCTGTCAAAATGATAAGGTCTGTTGCTGTGTATAATTCTCTCCCGGAAGGATAACATTATCGGTTCTTCACAGTTAAAATATGGAGCTTGTATATGATGGAAGGATGTTTCTATCAGCATCGTTATGCTATGAAACCATGTTTGCAGGCTTAATTGAAAGCCTTACTGGTTACACTGCAAGTGCTCATCACTCTAAATGGCGTGATATCTCCCGTATTTTGTATAAAATATGCCTGATATAATAAAGGCAGAACTATTTATGACCCCACAATTGAGTTTTTAGTGCAATTCACCCATGCGCCCCCCTTACTCCGGTATAGGTCCAACCTTCTCCCATCTCTCCTCCTACTCTAAGCCTGCTTATCCGCTGGGATCATTAAGGGTTCATCTGTTAATCCCCTATATAAGAGGAATAGAACTACCAAAAAAAATCTATTCTATTAGCTTTGTATATTTATCAAATGGCGGAAATCAATCTGATTGTTATCAAAACGGATAAATTGCAGGAGCAATTTGGGTTTTATTCAAGGTTGGGCTTTAAATTCGAATATCACAAACATGGTAACGGTCCTTATCATTATGCCAGCTCCCACTCCGACACGCCTCTCACAATATCATCAATATTCGCATTATAAAATCCTGATCCATTCATACAACCACATTCAACAATATAATACTCATCCCCAGATAAACAAATATCCATCACAAAAACATCATGAGGAACATATTCCTGACACCTGGCCTCTGCAAAAGAAACTACGGCTTCAGGACATCCCTGCTCCTTTTTCAATCTAAAATATTCCCTGTACTTTGATGCTGCAATCACTTTCTTATTAATAATCCAGAGGCGCCATTCAAATTGAATATTATAAGGTTCAGATACCACGATCTTACTGTCAGGAGATAAATTAGTATTCTCAACGATCTTAAGTTTATTGTACCAATCTCCTATTTCATCAAAACGTTTCACCTCTCCGGCAAAGGATTTGCTATCGTCATCCGGCCGGATAAACAACTGCTTATCCGAACTAAAATCCCCCCCTTCTATTAACGCTTGAAAAGTACTGATTGAAGCACCATAATTAAGCATATATCTCCCCCACTTCTCAATATAATTTCCTATTGAAAAGCTTTTCTCATTATAAAATATGCCTTGCTTCAGCTCCTCATCTCTAAATGCCAGATCATTAAAAGTAGTAGAGCCATAAATGATCGATTTCCGTTTTTTGTCAAATTCCGGAAGCTCAGAGGTAAAAGGTATAATATCTAATCCAATGTATTTAACACCAATCTTGTCGCAGGAAGCTGTTATCCTTTCAAAATCATTGGTAAGATTTCGTTGTATCACCCACTGAATATCTATATAATTCATAATACAAATCTAGTAAATACTTCGTCAGAAAAGCAGACAGATTGCTATTGAAGAAATGACCTTTATCGCAATCAGTAAAAAAGACAAAAACTGTCTTTTATGTTTGAGATATTCAACCCTCACTGGAAATCTCCCTTGTCCCTCCCCCATATGGTTCATAAGCCGAAAGCCTCATAGCAAGACTATTACAAAATTCAAACAGTTGGCCTCACACAGATAAAAATAATTTTTCACATTTTTTTGCAATTATTTTTGAGAATTATTTTTAATTTGCTCCCCGTTTAAGACAACAGCGCCCTGTTGTATGGAAAGGTAAATAGCTATTATTTCATAAAAGAATATAATCCTTATTTATTAATCTTATGTCTGCGAAAAAACAGTATCCAAAACGGGTTAGGTTCAATCCTCTTTTTTGTCTCTTCCTATTATTATTGAGTAAACAAAGTATTGCGCAGAAAGGCACTCCCCCTTTTACGGCAAGGCTGATGAACATTGAAGCAGCTGCCAATACTACCTTTACCTACAACACAAAATTGCATAACACGGCTTCCCTGCCACGCATTTACCAGCTCTCTGCCACCATACCTCCCGGTTGGAATATAGCCTTCAAAGTGGAAGGGATGCAGGTCACCTCCCTTAATATCGATTCCGGGAGGACCCAGGATATTACCATAGACATTATTCCCGCCTTACAAACAAAACCAGGTAAATATGCCATTCCTGTAGTGGCAACGGCAGGATCGGATTCTACCAGGTTAAACCTGGAAGCAGTGGTGAAAGGTACCTATACCGTTCAACTGACAACTCCCTCCGGAAGGCTCAGCGATGATGTGACCGAAGGAAGCCGGAAAGAGATCCACCTGCTGGTGAAAAACACAGGTACCATTGCACTGGAAAACCTGACGCTTTCTGCCCAGGCGCCGCCACAATGGGAAACTACATTCTCCCCCTCCACCATTACCAGGCTGGAACCCGGCAAAGACCAGGAAGTTATCGCTACCCTGCATGTCCCCGATAAAACCATAGCAGGAGATTATGTGACTACCTTCTCTGTCAGGAACAACAATAGTACTTCTGATGCCGCTTTTCGTATGACCGTCAAAACCTCCGTCCTTACCGGATGGCTGGGGCTTCTGGTGATACTCGTGGCGCTGGGCGTTGTGTATTATCTTATCCGTAAATATGGCAGGAGATAGCAGCTTATGGAACAACCAATCATTGAGATGCATGGCCTCACCAAACACTATGGCTCCTTTAAAGCCGTAGACAATCTTCACCTGTCTATTAACAAAGGTGAGATATTCGGGTTGCTGGGCCCCAATGGTGCAGGTAAATCCACCACCATACTCATGCTGCTGGGATTAACAATACCTACTGCCGGAGAAGCACGCATTTGCGGGATCAATGCTTCCCGCAACCCTATCCCGGTAAAACGCAAAGTAGGGTATATGCCAGACAACGTGGGTTTCTATAATGAACTTACTGCCCTCGAAAATCTTATCTATATAGGAAGGCTAAATGGTATCCCTGAAAAAGAAGTAAAAGATATTGCCAGGGAGATGCTGGTAGAGGTTGGACTGGAAGCTGCCATTAATAAGAAAGCCGGGACTTTCTCCCGGGGGATGAAACAGCGGCTGGGCCTGGCCGATGTGCTGATCAAACAACCGGAAGTCATTATCCTTGATGAGCCTACACTGGGCCTCGACCCGGCAGGTGTGAAAGACTTCCTGGAACTTATCCGGCAACTGAACCAGCGTCAGAACCTTACCGTACTGTTATCTTCCCACCACTTACACCAGGTACAGCAGGTATGTAACCGTGTAGGCATATTCGTGTCGGGGCATTTACTGGCTGAAGGCAATATCGAAACACTCACCGGCAATCTGTTCAAAACAGCGCCTTATGTAGTACAGGTAACATTGAAAACGGCTGTGATGCCCGACGTGCAAGAACTACAGTTACCAGGTGCAGAAAAGATAACTGTTAACGGAGATGTGATAGAGATTTCAGGACAGAAAGATATTACACCTGATATCGTCCGGTATTTTGTACACAAAGGATTTGACATTACCGGTGTACAGAAGAAAACATACGGTCTGGATGAGATTTATCAACAATATTTTGAAAATAATTTAAAGGAAAACGTACCCAATGAAAAGTCAGGCAGGTCTTTTTTCGGCAGGTTCAAAAAGCATTAGTTCTCCCTTTCTGGTGATGATGAGAAAGGAAGTGGCAGACCAGTTGCATAGCTTGCGCTTTATTATTCTGGCAGCACTTATCCTGTTCACTTTCTTTGGGTCCATGTATGTGTCCATGGCTAATATCAGTAAGGCGGTATCCAATTCACATGATCCGGACAGTTTGTTTTTATATCTGAAATTATTAACGACAACAGATGGATCGCTTCCCCCCTTTCATATATTCATTGGTTTCCTGGGACCATTGCTGGGTATTAGCCTGGGTTTTGATGCCATTAATTCAGAACAATCCAATGGTACCCTCATCCGGCTGATGGCACAACCTGTATACCGGGATTCCCTTATCAACGCTAAATTTGTAGCGTCCCTTATCGTTATCAGCACACTTTTTTTATCTCTCAATCTGCTGATGATAGGTGGTGGACTGATTATCACCGGCGTAAGGATGGAGCCGTCCGAGTTTATACGTATCCTGTGCTTTGTGGTATTAAGCATTATCTATGTATCATTCTGGCTGAACCTATCCATACTGTTATCCGTAAAGTTCCGGCAAACTGCCACTTCCGCGCTGACAGCCATTGCTATCTGGCTGTTCTTCACGATCTTTTACCAGATACTGGTGAATATTATCATAAAGGCAGTACTTCCCGATCCTAATATGCTGACACAGGAACAGCTGATTTCTTATAACGGGATCGTGATGACATTCCTGCGCTTTGTACCCAGCCAGCTGTATACCGATGCAACAACTACGCTGCTGATGCCTTCCGTACGCAGCCTGGGACCACTCACCATGGAACAGATGGCCGGCGCTATCCCTTCTCCCCTCTCCCTGCGGGAAAGCCTGCTGGTAGTATGGCCACAGGTAAGTGGACTTATTGCAGCAACCGTAGTATGTTTTGCCCTTTCTTATTATATCTTTATGCGAAGAGAAATACGGACATAAAATGAGAGCCGCTATAATAGCGGCTCTTATTTAAAACATCCTGGCAAAGTCCGCAGCAAAATCCTCAAAAGTTATCTTCCCCGATACAGGATATTTATTCTGTTCATAATGGGTAGACAGTAACCCTTCCCTGATCGCTACTCCCATTGCAACAAAGTAGTTTTGAGCAAGCTCCTGCGAAAAACCGTTTTGCATAAGTCCCTGCAATAACTGTTCATCTGTAAAAGGCACCCAGGAGATTGGCTGGCCAATAGCATTCCCTAATATCCGTGCTACTTCATTACCATTCTTTTTGTCGCTCACCAGGTAATGGATGTTAACACCTGTAAAAGAAAGGGTATCCAATGCATCAGCAGCTACCGCTGCAATATCATGAGGATGCGTCATAAACAGGTCAACCGTTCCATCAAAGTTATTCCCGATAATGTGCTGATGTTTGATCATCTCTATCGCGCCGAAGAAATTCGTATAAAACATACCGGGGCGAAGATGTAAAACGTGAACGCTGTTCAGACCTTCTTCCAGATTATGATATTCCTTTAACGGCCCCTGGCCTGCTAAAGGAGCGCCTACGCTGCTAAGGTTTACAACGTGACGAATGCCTGCCAGTTCAATCGCTTTGGCATAATTACGACTTACACGGGTCATGAAATCCGGATCATTATTCGGCGGTATCATCGTATACACAGCATCTGCCCCTTTAAAAGCATTTACAAGAAAATCAATATCTTCTACAGATCCTACAGCTGCTGTAGCGCCCATATCTTCAATAGCCTTTACCCTTTCAGCGCTTTGGGTAACGACTGTTACCTGATGCCCTTTCGCAGTTAATATCTCCGTAATTTTTCTGCTGATGTTGCCCAATGAGCCTGTGATTGTGATCTTCATATAGTCATGTATTTTTTCATAAACAAAACTAAAACTTTGCTTACTTTTATATATGTACTTACCCTAAAGTATGTATTTATGACCAAGGTTAAAGAAAGCTCAACTATCCAGGCGAACAAGGAAATTGTTTTCAGGGAATGTCCTGTAACGTATGTGATGGATAGAATAGGTGGGCGATGGAAACCCTCGATCTTATTCAATTTATTAACAGGTAGTAAGCGGTACAGTGAATTGAAGAATAGTATTCCCGGTATTACTGAAAAGATGCTGATACAACATCTGAAAGAACTGGAAAACGATAAACTGATTATGAAAGATGTAATGTACAGTTTAACCGCTTCGGGAGAAAGCTTAAGGCCGGTACTGCATGCCATGGCAGAATGGGTAGTTGAAGACAGTAAAAACAATGCCAGGGAAATTTCTAAAAGCCTGGATAATTTCCCTATATGAACGGATTGGATAACCCGGCCTGGATGGCCCTCACTACTATACACAGTAAATTTGCAGAAGGTACGGAACATGCGAAACGTTACAGGGCAGATATTGCACCATTTGTAGCCTGTATTGATAATAGGATGGCAGAGATTGATCCATTCATCAATACCGGTGAAACGTTCTTTATGATCGGGGACCTACCCGTTTTACCTGCCAATTATGCAATCATTCATGAGATTCCCTGCGGACAGATGTTGCTTACCGGTAAAATACCGGAAGATGCACCGGCTTTATTATTAGATGAAACTGATAGTACTGATATGTTCAACCTGATAAACAGTGTACAGCCAGGTTTATACAAACCTGATACCCGGCTGATGGGGAATTATTACGGTGTTAAACAGGATGGACAGCTGGTAGCCATGGCCGGAGAACGTATAAAGCTACCGGGATATACAGAATTAAGCGCTATCTGCACAAATCCTGCTTATACGGGTCGCGGGTATGCGCAACAACTGATTAAACATCTTTGTCGTACACATATAGCAGCAGGTATTATTTCCTATCTGCATGTAGCATTATCGAACGACCGCGCTATTCGTTTATATGAATTTATGGGGTTTGAAAAACACAGGGAAATCAGTTTCTGGCTGTTGAAAAAGTTATCTTAATATGCATAAAAAAGTATTTCTTCTATACTTACTGTTTGCAGGCATTTTTGTTTTCGGACAGGAAGATAACCGTTTTGTCACCTACAAAATGAATCCCAAAAAACAACAGCTAAGAATGTATTGGAAAGATGATAAGCACCAGCCTTTCCTAAGCATTCAAAACCTGAAAAACTGGCTTGGTGCCCAGACACTGCTTTTTGCGATGAATGGAGGGATGTATAAAGCCGATAACTCTCCACAGGGGCTTTTTATACAGGATAAGAAAACATTGAACCCTTTAGACACCTCATCCGGTAATGGTAACTTCTATCTAAAACCTAATGGTGTATTTTATCTTACAACAGATAACAATCCTGTAATTTGTAAGACAGAAAATTTTACTAACAACGGGAAGATAAAATATGCCACACAATCCGGTCCTATGCTGGTCATTGATGGTCAGATACATCCTGCTTTCAAACAGGGATCACCTAATTTAAACATAAGAAATGGAATAGGTATTTTACCAGACAATGAGGTAGTTTTCGTCATGTCTAAAAAGGAAATCAACCTGTACGACTTTGCCGGTTACTTTAAAGAATTGGGTTGTACGAATGCATTATATCTCGATGGTTTTGTATCCCGTACTTATTTACCGGAAAAGAACTGGATACAGACTGATGGCAATTTTGGCGTTATTATAGGTGTTACCCCTTAAACTCAATCTTTTCTATTTGTCTTCTATGCCGGAGAATATGCACGATTGCATGTTCCATCAACTGTTCTACATCATACTGCTGTCCCCAGCCTGTAATTATCTTTAATGCATTATCTAACTGCTCCAGTTCCTCCTCTTTAAATTCTTTCAATACATCCTCTGTGAATGAAATAACCCCTGTCAGATCATCTGTGTATTCCTTTATTGTGAGATGGAATACCTTAGCGGGTTTTGGTTTGTTATGTCCTTTCAGGTTATGAATGCTGGTAGCATAACCATATCCGGAATGCACCACATGAGATAGGATTGTCTGAACAGACTTGCAATTATCATCTGCCGTATGAGGATCCGTGATGATGGTTAAAGCATTATCAGGAATAGCTGATATCACTCTTTTTAAATCTGAAACAGCACGTTCATATTCATCAAGTAATGCTCCTGTTGCGCCTTTTCTGTAAACTTTGGTCATTTTTACCGGTTATCTTTTCTCAAATCTATATTAAATTATTTTCATTTGGCGAACTTCAATTTGGCTCTACCTATATAAAATTACCCACTTAGAGCCAATTTGCCCCTCAATTTGGCTCTAAGTGGGTAATTTTATACCTTTAGAGCCAAATTGCTCATTTATGGCGACAATTACTGGAAGAAAAAAGGAACTGGAAATACTAGAAAGGGTTAAGGCTTCTGAAAAATCCGAGTTTGTAGCAATATATGGAAGAAGAAGAGTTGGTAAAACCTTTTTAATAAGAGAGGCATTTCAACAGGATTTTGCATTCTATCTTACAGGTGTAGCACATACAAGCCTGAGTCAGAATTTATATAACTTTCATAGAGCATTGCAAAAGTATTACCCGGAAGGAGCAACCAGTGTTCCGGAAAATTGGTTTATAGCTTTTGGCCAGCTGGAAGAAGCATTATCAAAAAGCAAAAAAGAAAAGAAAATAATTTTCCTGGATGAGCTTCCATGGCTTGATACTGCGCAATCAGGATTTATCCAGGCCCTTGATTATTTCTGGAATTCTTATGCCAGTGCAAGAAAAGATATCATACTGATTGTATGTGGCTCCGCAGCATCCTGGATGATCAATACGCTCATTCATAACAAAGGTGGTCTACATAACAGAATTACTTATCGCATACGACTCGAACCATTTACCTTAAACGAATGTGAGGAATTTTTCCAAAATAGAAGAGGCGTATTTAGCAGGTATCAGCTTATTCAACTCTATATGGTTATGGGAGGAGTACCTTTCTATCTTGATTATATAGATGTGGGAATGAGCGCGTCACAAAACATAAACAAACTATGTTTTCAACGGGATGGGATGCTGGTAGATGAATTCATGGATCTTTATACATCCCTGTTCAATAAAGCAGAAAAGCATCTTACAATTATCGAAGCATTAAGTAAAAAGACAAGAGGCCTCACACGTATAGAAATTATTAACACTACCCAACTGCCTAATGGTGGAAGTACAACAAGAATATTAAAAGAATTGGAAGAAAGTGGCTTTATTCGTAAATACCTGTCATTTGGCAAAAAAGAAAAGAACAGCCTTTATCAGTTAAGTGATTTTTATTCATTATTCTATATCAAATTCATACGGGGAAATCGTACACTAAATGAGAACTACTGGATTAATGGGCTTGATACACCCCAACAGAGAGCATGGAGTGGTTATGCCTTCGAACAGGTATGCATGGCACATTTATCCCAGATTAAGCAGGCATTAGGTATAAGTGGTGTTCAGACAAATAGTTCTTCGTGGATAAATACAGGAGAGGGCAAAAAAAAGCAAATAGATCTTGTAATAGATAGAAAAGATGATGTAATAAATATTTGTGAAATGAAATTCTCCATTAACTCTTTTATAATTGATAAAAAGTATCATGAAGAACTTCTTGATAAAATTGAAACTTTCAAGACCGCTACTCAAACAACTAAATCTATTTTTTTAACGATGATCACTACTTTTGGGATAACCAGAAACACATATTCTAACAGCATCGTGCAGAATAATTTAACGATGGACGATTTATTCAAGTCTTAGTAGCTAAAAGATATAAATATATTAATAATAGTATATATTTGCATGCCAACATCTTATATAATATGCCTTCCAGTAAAAATACAATACCCGCCGGCAAAGGCCTGGTGATACCGAGAGAGTGGCTGGTGATCAATCAAAACCCTGTAACACCTGCAAAAGATATCAGGCCGGCGGACCAGACATTCCTGACTTTCCCCGAGTGGTTCCTGGTATTCAGTCCGGAAGAACAGGCAAACTACTTCAAACAGCATACGGCCACTACCTTCCCTTATATGACGCATACCGCGCAGATCTGGAGAAGTTATGGTATCATGAAAAAACAGATCAAAGGGAATTTCCCGGTCAATTACGGCTATCATTTTATGATATGGGTCATTGGCGTAAGCACTACCGTAGAGTATACAATGAAAGCATTGTACGAAGCCATAGTGGGCAGATTAACCAATACCAGGCAACCTGTTACACAAGAAGATCTATTCGCTGCTACATTCACCCGTGACTATGTCGATTTCATTAAAGACCGCCCCTGGTATGAATTCAATTTTAAAAGCCGCTTAAAAGACCTCTGGAAAAACACCTCCTCTTCCGGACCGCATTTCTTCCGGAAATGGGACCGCAAATATGTACTCACAGCAGAACTGCTCGTAAAGTTCATCTACGGTAAACTGATCGGGCTGGGAACAAAACAGGTATACGGACAGGCACTACCAACAACCGCGGTAGTATTGGACGATGACAGCCTTCATTACCTGCCCCGTTACGACAAATTTGCAACAGCAGCCCTGGAACTGGCCCAAAGCGGACATCGCTTTAAAGAGATTGCAGGGAATAATTCAGCGATATTATTAACCGTATGGGTACCTGCAGATCATGTCACAACTTTCAACAAGGCACAAACAGTGTTTATACAACCTATATCCTCTTATCCGTCAATGAAACGGGTGGCAATAGCAACGCCCGTTCCGGACTTAAGTGAAGTACTGTTGCAACTGCATAAAGAAAAAGTACAGGTAGAGCACGTCTTTGATTTTTAACGTATTCATTTATAATCCTTCTTTCAGACTATTCTTCAACTGAGCAAGATACTCGCTTACAGTAGCGGCAGTCCCGGATTCCGGAGTATGAACAGCACAACCGCTGATCACATAACTATTTACATCCGCCATCTGCCAGATAGCACCGCCGGTCATAGCAGGATAACGCTTTTTAAATCTCACCATCTCCCTCTTAATTTCATTTACTGTTTTACTACCATGAGAAGTACCACAGGTACTAAATGCACCACGGCAAAGGAATACCGGGTAAACAGGTAATTTAGTGCCTAAACTGTCTTTCCACCGGCCAGGAATATTGCTTATCCCACCATCATAACATTGCAGGTAAATGGCATCAATTAAACCCTTTTCAGATCCATTGATCACATTTCTCCAGTATTTATAATTCGTGAACGGACAAAGGGACATATGCATGTTCAGCCGGCCTATCATTTCTCCATACTTTAACATAGATGCACTATTATATACAGATTCATCATCTATACAAACAGCATCTATCCCCATCTCATCTTTCATTACTTTGGTTAATTTATACAGCGTACTGTTGGTACCGGTACCGGTAGTGATACCGGGAATAACCTTTTTGGCATCTGAAAAATCCTTTATGAAATCAAATGTATTCGGAGGCTGATTGAACCATCTGCCTTCCAGTAAAATTTCAATACGTGTAACTGAAGTTGGCTGTTGTTTCAAAGATGCCACCCGTTTCAGCCATTCTTTATCACCTACATACTGCCCATCATGAATAATAGGGTTTTTATTATCGTCGCCTGAATATACATCTCCATTGGCTTTTATATAAAAGCTGGACAAAATGATAGTCGTGAAACCGGATTCCCGCAACTTCGTATAAGTCGTATCATTACCCGGATACATACCTCTCCCGAACAAGGTTAAATTAGTGTCTGCAACCGGGGCTGGCTGTGCAAAAGCACCCATGCCGGAAGCTAATAAAAAGAAAGATAAAAGCAACATCTTCATAGTATAGCATCTATTAATGCACCCAAAATAATGAACTAATTTTTATAAATCAATATCGTGATCTATCACTCTTCCCCTCATCCTCCTTTCACTCCTTTTATCCAATTTATCCGGTAAGAATGCTGATAAATTCATCATGTACCTCACAACAAAGTAACATTGAACGTGTAAATAAAGTAGCAATAAAAATGTAGTACCTACCTTTGATCCATTGTTAAAAAATAAATGTAATGCAAATATTTGGTTGGCTCTTTCATATATCGGGCACAAAACCAATAACATATAGAGAGTATATGTGCTATGGGACTTTATCAGTAGCTTTGTAGCCAGAGGCCAATTTTATGTTAAAAGTATCATCGTTTCAAATTGCAGATAGTATCGACATTAAAACATTCAAGTCCGTTTTTACTGCCGAACTATTATATTCAGATTCAGATGAACTGTTTTACCGCACAGATTCAGATGCATTCATCTATGTATTCAAATTCGGCATTGTAGGTTTTTTTAACTACAATGAACTTCAGATCGCCGGCTTTATAGAAGTTATTAATCCTTATTGTAAGAACAAACTGGATAACAGGCTCAGTGAAGAGTTTGAAATTGAGACCAATGCTCCCAGGATGAAACTCGGCTTTAATAAAATTGAGCTGCCCAGCATCGATTCTAATGTACTGAGGCTGGTGATGCTGAATGTTTCTCAGTCAGTAGCCCTGGATTACTATTCACAGACGACCAACATCCTGCTGGAAGAAACAAATTATCATACCCAGATCCTGGAAAACAAAGGTAGATTAGATCTGTCCGGAGTAAGCCTGAAGAAATACATTGGCCGTACACTGAATATCAAAAACCGTATCACTGCCAATCTGTACATCTTCGATTCTCCGGATGAAACCTGGGAAGATGAAAACCTGAATAAACTGGATGTAGGACTTAAAAAGACCTTCGACTTACAAGCCCGTTTCCGTACCATCCTGGAAGGATTGGCCATCGTGAAAGAGAACCTGGAGCTGTTTAAGGATATCCTGCAATACCGGAACAGTACACGCCTGGAATGGGTCATTATCATACTCATCCTGGTAGAAGTAGTCAACCTCTTTGTAGAAAGGATCTTTGGAAAAACATAACCCATGGAGATCTGGAGCCAGGCATTTTCAACAGATAACGGTGAGACCTGGGAATGGAACTGGTGCATGTACATGAGCAGGATGTAAATCCCTGTAGCTGGCAATCAATAATTAATTGTAAAACTTAGGAGAACCGTTTTCAACGATGTTGTCCGGAAGATCAAAAGAGACTTTATTAATTTTAAACTTTTTCTTATGTTCCTGAACAAACAGGCCTAGTTCATCAAAAGAGTCAATATCTGTTAAGATGAGATCATCAAAAGTGTAAAAGGGAATATCAGGGCGAGTCTCAAATAAAAGGGTGGCCATATCTTTAGACTGTGTATTATCCGCCATTTGTAAACCAGCTATCGTCTTATCCTTAAACTTTAGCCCATATAATAATGCTCTGGGAACCAGTTTATTGACAAGATACCCCTGTTTCTCAAATTCGAATGTAACCGTGAGGCTGTATTCTTTGTCGATGATATTATCGATCCAGAAGGATAGTTCATCAAAAATGGTGATGATAGTAGATCTTAAGCCTGTTTTGAAGTTATTCTTCTTTGTTTTCTCTACCCAGTTTTCAGCAAACAAACTGTCGATGGTCATATCTCCGTTTGTAAGGTTGGTGATTTCACCATAGTATTTAGTCAGTTTGCTCATTTTTCTACGAAAGTACGCATTAAAAAACCCGCCTGCGTGGCGGGTCTTGTATTTTAAGAAATCTTTCTGACATATTTGGTAAGGATCACAATCGTCTGCCCTTCTATTTTCCCTTCTATCTGCTCTGTATTATCTGGTACCAGCCGGATATTCTTCACAACAGTGCCCATTTTTGCATTGAGTGTGGAACCTTTTACGTCCAGCGACTTTATCAGCGAAATGGAATCTCCACTCTGCAATAAGTTCCCGTTACAGTCTTTATGGAGTTGTACGGCATCATCGTTATCATGGTCGCCGGTTACTTTGGCCCACGCAAGATTTTCATCACTCAGGTACATCATGTCCAGGCTATCCATTGCCCAGCTTTCGCTCTTCAAACGGTTCAGCATACGCCAGGTAACCACCTGTATACCCGGTACTTCGCTCCAGATCGTATCTGCTAAACAACGCCAGTGGTTGCTGTCTAATTCTGCTTTTCTGTCTATCTGGTTCCGGCATGTATCACAGATGAAAATACAGTTTTCCTCTGTGCCATAGGGCTGTGGCAGTACTTCATACACCTTTAAAGTATCCCCGGATTGACATAGTTCGCATGTATTACCGCTCCTTTTCTGTAGTTGTTCTTCCAGTGTCATTGATTGAATTTTTCGCAAATGTACTACTTTTATCGGGTGTTCAGGTAATCCTGCCTGTCTGCCAGCATCAGCTCCAGTTCATCTTTCCAGAACCCTTTTTCTGCTATGGCCCTTTTATCTGCTGCCGTCATGCGTTGTTTCATCGTGTCGAACTGACTATCTGTAAAATAACTGTTACGTATCCCTTCTTCTCCTTCCGTCAGCATAACAGCATCTTCAAAATCCCTGTAAATAATCAGAAAATCTGCCAGTGTATGAATAGATGAATTGAAAAACAAAAGCCCGTTTCCGGTCAGTTGTTTCAATTCATTATTATCAATTACGATCAGATCACCATCCCTGCATAAACCTATTCCCAGGTATTTTTCATGCGCTACGAATTCGAAAGACAGGAACGGGGACGCGTATATAGGCAACCCTGTTTCTGTCAAAAATGCGGCAGTATCGCTCATTAAATTAAATTCGCTGAGTTTATCCGATGCTATAACAGAAAGCGGCTGGTCTGTAATCCGCCAGGCGTTTTTAAATTGCTGGGATGTCATGGGTGCAAAGGTAACGGATGCCTGACCATTTACTATATCTCTACATTCATTGTGAAAAAAATTCCACACCTTCCGGGGTCACTCACCCATAGTCAGCCTCATCTTTTTTATAATCAGCCATCATGCCCCCACGGTATAGAATTTGTAATACTCACTGCTATTTATAACCATTTAGCTTGTATGGCGAAGAAATCAGATAAAAAGGCTTACCTGGCCAAAACACGTACTGGAATTACCGGTTTTGACGAGATTACCAAAGGAGGTATTCCTAAGGGCCGGCCTACCCTTGTTTGTGGAGAAGCAGGTGCAGGTAAAACACTATTTGCTATAGAAAGCATTATCCATGGTGCTACTCAATTCGGAGAGCCTGGCGTCATCATTACATTTGAGGAAAAAGCAGAGGAACTGCAAACGAATGTGGCTTCCCTTGGGTTCGATCTTATCAAATTACAAAAAGAGAATTTAATAAAGATTGATCATGTGGAGATTGAGCGAAGTGAAATAGAAGAAACCGGAGAGTATGACCTGGACGGATTATTTATCCGCCTGGGATATGCGATAGATAGCATAGGGGCAAAAAGGATCATGCTGGATACTATAGAGAACCTGTTTTCCGGCCTGCAGAACCAGGCCATATTAAGAGCAGAGCTACGACGGTTATTCCGCTGGTTAAAAGACAAAGGCGTAACGGCTATTATAACCGGAGAACAAGGGGATGGCAAATTAACAAGACAAGGCCTGGAAGAGTATGTTTCGGACTGTGTGATCCTGCTGGAACACAGGATCATGAACCACATATCCACCCGCCTGATACGTATCGTAAAATACCGTGGTTCCCAGCATGGTACCAATGAATATCCTTTCCTGATTGATGAAGATGGTATTTCTGTTTTACCGGTTACGTCTTTGTTATTGAATAAAAAAGTATCTTCTAAAAGGATATCTACCGGTATCCCTTCATTAGATAATATGCTGGGCGGGAAAGGATTTTTTTCCGGCAGCTCTATCCTGGTATCAGGAACTGCAGGTACAGGTAAAACAAGTATCGCAGCCAATTTTGCAGCGGCTACCTGCGCGCGGAAAGAAAAATGCATCTATTTTGCTTTTGAAGAATCTCCGGACCAGATAGTCCGTAATATGAATTCTATCAATTTAGATCTGGATAAATACATTAATTCCGGATTGCTGCAAATTCATGCAGCAAGACCCAGTTTGTATGGCCTGGAAATGCACCTGGTAGCTATTCACAAAAAGATCAGACAATTCAAACCTCAGACCGTTATTATAGACCCTATTACCAATCTTGTTACTGTCGGCTCTATGGCAGAAGTGAAATCAATCCTCGTCAGGTTGATAGATTTCTTACAAAGCGAAGGCATTACCGTATTGTTTACCGCACTGAATTTTATCAGCACCATAAAAGAACAATCCGATGAAGGGGTATCTTCTCTTGTAGATGCCTGGGTTGTGGTAAGGGATATAGAAAATAACGGCGAGCGTAACCGTGGATTATACATCATGAAATCCAGGGGAATGAAACATTCTAACCAGGTAAGAGAATTTATTATTACAGATAAAGGTATAGACCTGGTACCTGTATACCTGGGCCCGGGTGGCGTATTAACAGGATCTGCACGCGAAGCACAACAACTGGACGAGGTAGCAGGCGTAGAATTAAAAACACATGAACTGGGCCGGAAAGACAGGGAAATAGAACGTAAACGCCTTGTATTGGAGGCGAAAATTGCATCTCTGAAAGAAGAATTTGAATCCGTACAGGAACAGTTAAATAAAACCTACCTGGAGGAAGACCTGAAGAAAGAAATTATGGAACGTATCCGGAAACAACTGACAGAAGAACGTAACAATCACAACAGAACCTATGATCAAAATAAATAAAGAAACAAAGCCTTCTAAAAAAGGAAAAGCGAAAGAACCTAAGATGGAACTACGACTGTATATTGCAGGGAACACGCCTAAGTCTGTTGCCGCACTGGAAAACCTGAAACGCTATTGTGAGGAACATCTTGCGAACCGTTATGTGCTGGAAGTAATTGATTTACTACAGCAACCACAACTGGCTGCAGGAGATCAGATACTGGCTATTCCTACATTAGTACGGAAAGTACCCATACCGGTGAGAAAGATCATAGGGGATTTATCTAATGAAGAAAAAGTTTTAGTAGGGTTGGATATAAAACCTGCAAGATAAATAACATGCTGAAAGAAACCGAATATATTCTTCGTTTGTACGTGACAGGTGCTTCTCCAAACTCAATTAAGGCTATCAATAACATCAAGAGTATTTGCGAAACCTATTTGACTGGAAAATACTCTCTTGAGATAGTAGACATATACCAGCAGGCAGAAGTGGCGAGAAAAGAACAGATTATCGCATTGCCATTGCTTGTCAGAAAATTTCCCCTGCCTGAAAAAAGGCTGATCGGTGATATGTCTGAAACTGAAAAAGTTTTAAGAGGTCTTGGCCTTCAATCTTAATGGGATATGGAAAAAACAACTGAAGAGCTCAGAACTGAAGTGGAAGAGTTACGTCGCCAGTTATATGAGGCGAACGATACCATTGAAGCCATCCGTACGGGCCAGGTAGATGCATTGGTCGTGGAAGGTAGTAATGGTCATCAGCTGTATACGTTAACCAGCGCCGATGCCGCTTATCGTGTATTCTTCGAAAGAATGACCGAAGGCGCGGTTACCCTTAACAAGACGGGCATCATCCTCTATTGCAATTCCCAGTTTGCCTCTATGGTAGAACTTCCCCTCTCTAAAGTAATAGGTTTAAACTTCGATGCATTTGTACATCCGGAAGATATCGGTACATACAATGAAATGTTTCAGCGGTGTTGGTCGGAAGACTGTAAAGGAGAAATAAGGCTCCATCACTCCTCGGTAAAACTATCCCTTACGGCACTGGAACTGGCTTCAGGGCCTACCCTAAGCGTTATCATTACCGACATTACCACGCAGAAGAAAGCGCAGCTGCTGCTGGAAAACAGTAATCAGCAACTGGAAAAGATCAATCATGCGCTGGAACTAAGTAACCACGATCTGCAACAATTTGCCTCTGTAGCCTCTCATGATCTGCAGGAACCATTGCGCAAGATCCTGATGTTCTCTGCACTTTTAAAAACCCATAACGAAGCCCATTTATCCGATGATTCCAAAAAACACCTGGATAAAATTATAGACGCAGCACGCCGTATGAAAACGCTGATTATCGATGTGCTTAGTTACTCTAAACTCTCTGCAACTGATATCACGTTTGAATCCATTGACCTGAACAACATCCTGGACGAATTCCAGGAAGATTTCGAATTAACCATACAGGATAAAGGGGCCACCGTTAAAGTGGGAAAATTAGCCACTATTGATGCAAACAGAGGGCAGATGCGGCAGGTATTCCAGAATATCCTCTCCAATGCCCTTAAATTCTCTAAGACAGAGGAAGCCCCCGTTATCGAAATCAACTGTAAATACCTGGCAGAAAAATCCTTTGATAGCGAAGAACAGGAGGACGGTCCGTTCTGTCTCATTACCATCAAAGATAATGGGATAGGGTTTAATGAGAAATATCTGTCAAAAATATTTGATCTTTTTGAGAGGCTTTATTCCAAAAGTATTTATGAAGGGACTGGCATAGGTCTTGCCATTACAAAGAAAATAATAGAGAAACACAATGGGCTAATAAAAGCAAAAAGCGAAGAAGGCAAAGGCTCTGAATTTATGTTTATATTACCCACGCATCAATAAAAAATGGTGAAAAAAATCTTATTAGCAGAAGATGATGTCGATGACAGAAACTTTTTCCTGAACTTCGTAGAGGAAAGGGAAGATATTCTGATGTTACCCGCTGTGGAAAATGGTGAAGAACTGATAGAATGGTTAGATCGTTCAACTGATCTTCCTGATATTATCATTCTCGACCAGAACATGCCTAAGAAAAACGGCATTGAAACCCTGCTTTATCTCAAATCTTCGCGGCGTTATGCTGATATCCCCGTTGTCGTTTACTCTACCTATGCAGATGAGTATCTGATAAACCATTGCGGAAAAGAAGGTGCATTACAGGTATTCCTGAAGCCATCTGATAAGGCAGGATATGATGATATGATAGACAGGATGCTACTCCTTACTTCCCCTTCCCATTTTACCAGCAGATGATGTTGCTGCTATATTCCGGAAGGCGCATACCCTCCTTTATCGTATACTCCTTTTCCCCCTCGTTCATCACAAGTAAGGATATTAGCATGAGCCGCTTTGTTTAAACGCTCAAAATCAGTTTGTTAAAAAGCTCATATAAAAAAGGATATACGGAGAACCGTACATCCTTTTGTGCTGTAATATTCGAAACTATTATGCATTTTCAGGGCTAACTATCTATCGATAATGTAAAATTAGTACAGCGCTTACCGCTAATATATGATGACCGTCAATAAAGGAAATGATTGTATTCACATTAAGTTAACATTCGGTGCCTATATTGTGTGTCTACTACTTTAGCGTCCCATGAGATATTCCGTTTGTTTCGTTATAATGATGCTGTTTGCCTGTAGCAACAGACATAAAGCAATCAAAATGAAAGGTTCAGACACGGAAGTGAATCTTGCGGTAGTCCTGGCTGAACACTTTTATAAAGTGAATAAAGATCACAGCCTGGCTATCTCAGGTGGTGGTTCCGGGCTTGGCATTGCGTCACTTCTGAACGGACAGGCAGATATTGCCAACTCCAGCAGACCCCTCACGGCAGAAGAAATCAAACTTTTTAAAGAAAGAAATATTGACCTGAAAACGATCGTATTTGCAGAAGATGCCACCGCATTCATCGTACGTAGTGATTTCCCTGCAGACTCAATAGATGTGCCCACTCTCGCTGCTATATTAAGCGGCACCAGTAAAACCTGGCAGCCGGTAACAGGAAAACCCATGCCTGTGAACATTTATGGCAGACAAAGTAATTCCGGTACACATTCTTTTGTACGTAATAAACTGGGAATACAGTTTAGCCGCGAAGCTAAAGAAATGAATGGTAACGCACAGATCATGGAAGGTATTAAAGCAGATGGATCAGGTATCGGTTATGTTGGTGCCGGTTACATCACGCACGGCAGTAAAGTGAAAGTACTGAAGATCAGTGACAGCAAGGGGAAACAAGCCGTATCCCCCCTGGATAAAAAGGCCATTAATGAACAGCGCTATTTCTTTCAGCGCCCGTTATATCAGTTCGTGCTCAGCACTTCATGGAACAAAGTAGCGCCATTCGTAGACTTTGAAAAAAGTGCCGAAGGACAAAAAATCATCCGGGCATCGGGGTATTATATCATACAATAGTAACTACATGAAATTAGCAGCAAGAGAGACAATTGATTCATTTGTAAAAGTAATGTTCCGCACCACCGGCCTGCTGGTGATCGTGATCCTCGGCGGTATCTTCGTTATGCTGTTGTGGAATACCATTGCTTTCTTTGCGCATATTAAACCACTGGACTTCATCACCGGTACCCAGTGGAACCCGGCCGGCAGCCGCGCCAGTTATGGCATTATGCCATTGATGGTAAGTACGGGTATTGTTACCATGGGTGCTATGATGATCGCTATTCCTTTAGGGATAGGAACAGCCGCTTTTATGTCCGAGTATGCAAACAGCAGGCTGAGAAATATACTGAAGCCTATGATTGAGATGCTGGCAGCCGTCCCCTCTGTGGCCATCGGCTTCCTGGGCATTGTGATAGTAGGTCCTGAAATTGCTAAACTCGCTCATCAGGCTAATGGCCTGAATGCCCTGAATGGCGCTATATTGCTGGCTATTATGGCATTGCCCACTATCATCACCGTTACCGAAGATGCATTACAGGCGCTGCCAGTTACCTACAGGGAAGCAAGTTACAGTGTAGGTGCCAACAGGTGGCAGACACTGCGCAAAGTGATTATTCCGGCAGCAGCGCCGGGTATCATAGCAGCAGTAATGCTGGGCGTAGGCAGGGCCATAGGAGAAACAATGACCGTACTTATGGCTACAGGGAACGCCTCTGCTTTCCCGAAAGGATTTTTCCATTCCGTAAGAACTATTACGGCAACGATCGCTATTGAAATGGGAGAAGTCCCTTACCAGACTACTCATTACTATGCATTATTCGCCATCGCAGCTGTATTGTTTCTCATTACCCTGCTGGTCAATCTTGCAGGAGAATATTTTGTAAACCGTTACAGAAAATACCAGGCAGCATGATGAAAAAACTTTCGCCGGTGATAGAATGGTTCACCTTACTGTTTTGCACAGGAACCGTATTATCATTCCTGATCGTCATATTATGGGATTTAATAGTAAAAGGATGGCCTTCTTTATCCTGGCAATTCATTACCGCATTGCCATCAGAAGGCATGACCAAAGGCGGTATATTACCTGCTATTACAGGCACTGTGATATTAACACTGCTAACAGCCGTACTGGCCGTACCGTTAGGCATCAGCTGCGCTATCTACCTGAATGAATACGCAAAGGACAACTGGCTGACAAGGTTAATAAGAGCCTCCATTCGTAACCTTTCGGGCGTCCCCTCTATTATATACGGTTTGTTCGGACTGGCATTATTCGTACAGGGCATGCACATGGGTACGTCTATGCTGGCTGCAGGATTTACGCTGGGCTTATTATCTCTTCCCTATATCATCTCCACCACTGAAGAGGCCTTGCGCCGTATCCCTGCCAGCACAAGAGAAGCTGCGTTGGGTGTTGGCGCTACACAGTTTGAATCCATCCGCGATGTAGTACTCCCTTCTGCCTTACCAGGCATTCTTACAGGCGTAGTGCTGACACTATCAAGAGCAGCAGGCGAAACAGCCCCTATACTGTTTACCGGCGTGGTCTTTTATATCAACGGATCTTCCGGCTACCTGAACCAGGAATTTATGGCGCTGCCTTATCATCTGTATATGTTATCCACCCAACACCAGGCAATTGAGCAGGTAAGGCCACTGGCATACGGTACAGCACTGGTACTGGTGATGGTAGTTTTCCTTCTGAACTTAACAGCATTTTATATCCGTTACAAGTATCGAAATAATGAATGAGGCAATAATAAAATTATCCGCTCAGGGCGTGAATCTCTGGTTTGGAAATAAGCATGTATTAAAAAATGTATCCGTTACATTTCCGGAGAAACAGGTAACTGCATTAATCGGTCCTTCAGGATGTGGAAAGAGTACGCTGTTGCGTTGTTTCAACCGTATGCACGACCTGTCCCCCGATGCCAGAATAGAAGGTAAAATCATGTTAGAGACACAGGACCTTTACGATAAAAGGATCTCTGTAACAGAAGTACGCAAACGGGTAGGCATGGTATTCCAAAAAGCCAATCCTTTCCCAAAAAGCATTTATGAAAATATTAACTACGGATTAAAGATCAATGATATTCCTTCCAAAGAAAGACCAGCCATCATTGATCGTGCTTTAAAAGAAAGCTATTTATGGGAAGAGGTAAAGGATGAGCTGAAGAAGCCCGCTACACGTATGTCCGGTGGTCAACAGCAAAGACTCTGCATTGCACGTACGGTTGCATTAAGACCGGAAGTAATCCTGATGGATGAACCCTGCTCCGCCTTAGACCCTATCAGTACCAGGAAGGTAGAAGAGCTGATTGTACAATTGAAACAGCAGTATACGATTGTAATTGTAACACATAATATGCAACAGGCACAAAGAGTAGCAGATAAAACCATATTCATGTACCTGGGAGAAGTGGTGGAAGAAGGAAAAACTGATGATATCTTTAATCATCCACAGAAAGATCTGACGAAAAATTATGTAAGCGGACACTTTGGATAATAATATCAAGGTGGTGTATCTAAAGTATGATACACCACTTTTACATTCTATTGATTTTTAGCAGCCTTTTCCTCTTTTGCTTTTTTCTTAAAGAACCCCCTTAGTAAGAAGTTGTGCTGAGCAGCTTCCAGGTCGTCATTCAGTTTCTTACTGCTGGATTCCAGGTTATCTATAATTACTTTCATAGAATTCCCGGATGTAGAGTCATTCAACAATACCCCTACAGCATTATTCTTTTCATTCAGCCTGTCGCTCATTGTTTTCAGGTTAGCAGTAAAGCGGGATACAGACCCTGCAGCTTCCTGTAATCCGGATAATGTACCCCGGATATTACCATACATCACGGTATCGCTTACCAGTTCATTGACAGAATTTCCCGGTTTATTCAGTTTGCCGGAGAAGGTCTGGAAATTAGCGATTACATTTTTACTGGCAGCAGAGGCAGTTTTGAAATTAGCAGAGATATCCTGCAGGTTATTTACAGTGGCAGTTAATTTGTTGCCCATAGCGGGGTCGTTCAATAATACGCCCAGTGCCCCGTTGCCGCTGTCTATCTTCCTCGCAATGCTTTTAAAGCTGGTGGTAATATCCTGCAGGTTCTTATTATTCACCTGTAAGGTAGCCAGCATGTCATCTGTACTAATCCCCTTTTCCACGGTAAGGAATCCGTCTTTACTCACCTGTGGAGTAGAAGCATCTCCCCCATAGATGATCACGATCTTATTTCCGATCAGTCCATCAGAGCCAATTTTGGCTTTCGCATTTTTATGGATATGTGATTCCGCATGCTGTTCTATGCTCATGGATACCAGCACCTGTTTATCTCCATAAAAATTGATACTCTTAACGGTTCCTACTTTCACGCCGGAAAACCACACATTACCACCTTTCAGCAAACCGCCTACATCATCAAATACGGCATTCACAGTGATCGATTTTACGAAAGTCTTTTTTTGTCCTCCCAGGGTCAATATAGTGATGACCAGGATGGCGAGGCCGAGGAATAAAAAGATCCCTACTACTACCGGGCGGTTATTTTTCAAGCTGCTCATTTGTCGTTAATAAAATTGTAATCGTAAAAAGTTTTCACGTTTTCATTATCTGTACTAAACACCTCTTTGAAGGTCCCCTGGGCTAAAAAGCGACCGTCCAGGAGCATGGCTACCTTATCGGCGGTGTGCTTGGCACAGGTAAGATCGTGAGTGATGATAATGGAAGTGGTATTATATTCTTTCTGTACCTGTACAATCAGGTTATTGATATCGATGCTGGTGATGGGATCTAATCCTGATGTAGGTTCATCGTACAGCATAATTTCCGGTTTTAAGATCAGCGTACGGGCAATGCCTATGCGTTTCCTTTGCCCTCCGGATAATTCCGAGGGCATCTGATGAATGGTCTGTGATAAGCCTACATCATTCAACACTTCTTCAATCGCTTTACTCACTTCCTGTTTACTTAAATCCCTTCTGTTCCTGACCAATGGGAATTCAAGGTTTTGCCTTACTGTCATACTATCATATAAAGCACTGTTCTGAAAAGAGAACCCTATTTTCAGGCGTAGCTTTTGCAATGCTGCAATGCTGATCTTATCTACCTCTTCGCCCAATACTTTAACAGTGCCGCTATCCGGCTTTAATAATCCTGAAATGATCTTTATCAGTACAGATTTACCCGTACCTGAACGTCCCAGTACGGCCACATTTTCTCCTTTGTATACTTCCAGGTCCACCCCTCTCAGTACAGACAGGCTGCCAAAAGATTTTTTCAGGTCCTTTATGGATATTACCACCTCTTTATTATCCATTATCTTAGAGCATTTATCACTTGTACAATCAGCATTTCTTCAATAAAAATCAAAAACATAGATACTACCACAGCTGAATTGGCGGATTTGCCCACTCCTTGTGTACCATTCTCCGCATGATATCCCTGGTAACATCCTGCTACTCCTATTGTAAAGCCATAAACAGCGGACTTTATTACTGAGGAGAAAATATCCAGGAATGATATTGTACTGAAAGCGCTTTTGAAAAAGGCAGTATAACTGGTTTGTTCCGTTAAATGTACATTCAGATAAGATCCCATCATGCCCACAAATCCCATATACAAGACCAGTACCGGTAACATAAAGGTAATGGCCAGTACGCGTGTGGTGACCAGGAACTTAAAAGGATTGGTACCGGAGACTTCCATTGCATCTATCTGCTCTGTTACTTTCATAGAACCCAGTTCCGCCCCCATATTAGAGCCTACCTTACCGGCTGCGATCAACGCCGTTACCAATGGGGCCAGTGCCCTGATAATCGCAATGGATATAAGAGAAGGTAACCAGGAAGCAGCACCGAAAGTAGATAATGAAGGACGGGATTGTTTTGTAAACACAATCCCTACTATGAAACCCGTCAATGATACCAGTGGTAATGACCGGTAGCCTACCTGGTAACATTGATTAATGATCTCCTTAAACTCGTATGGAGGCGTAAAGGCCTCTTTGAAAAAGCGTAATATAAACTTATGTACATCATACAAACTCAGAAAAAGACCATCAATCTTCTCTGAGATGAAATATTTTACACGGGGCGGGGGTGTTGATTGATCAGGTTCGGTCTTCATGTATTACTGCGAATCGTTTAGAGATCAGGCATTATTAGTATGGTTAACAACTCTTATGCCAATGAAGTTGCGCATTTATCGCGTATTTACAGGATTTTTTGGGAAATTAAATTTTCCTAATATATAAACAGTAAAACCTTTATAAACAATGACAGTCGTCAGGCCTGCCCATCATACGTCTCATCTGTCATAAGAGTTATTTAAGGCTTACATTAGTATCAGAATTCTTCACTTATATAAAACGAATTATATGACCACCACAAAAAAACTGGGCATCTGGATGGACCATTCATCTGCTTATTTGATAGAATACCCAATCGGTCCCATAGAAGAAATCGTTACCTCAAAATTCACACATGAAGAAAAAGGACTTAGTCTGAGTAAAAGTGAGCACCTTATGCATAACAAGGAACAGCATGAACAGGCTTCTTTTTACAAACAACTGGGAGAGACGATCAGAAATTATGGGGAGGTATTGCTATGTGGCCCTACCAGTGCCAAACAGGAACTGTACAATCTCTTAAGGGAAGATCATCTTTTTGAAAATATAAAGATCGATATTGAACCCACTGATAAACTGACCGACAATCAACTGCGTGCTTTTGTACGGGCACATTTTTCCAGATAAATACCGGCAGGATGATTGTAAACATGTAGGAGGAAAAAAGATGAATTATGACAATCGGAATGCAATTATGCTGGTTATTTATATTGGCAATACCCATTGCCTGTGTGGCATGGACAGTTACTCATGAAGAGGTTTTCCGCGAACCCAGGGATTATTGTACCAGGCAAAGCCTGTCCGGAAAAACCCTGCTGGGCAGAAAGTTCTTCTACCTTTTTACCTGCGAATATTGCTTTAGCCATTATATAACCATCCTGGCATTGATTTTCACCGGGTACAAGTTGTTACTGGACGATTGGAGAGGTTATTTCATTGCGGGGTTTTCATTAGTATGGATTGCGAACGTGTATATGAGCCTGTTTGGACTCATCCGTTTAGACCTGAAAAAAGAAAGAACGGCTATTAAGAAGCTGGAGGATGAATGACCCGTTCCTCCTTCATCTTTTCTTTTATCCTGTTCCTGTGCATTGTTCCCCACTGCTGTAGCGCACTTACCACATCGCTTAGTGTATTACTGTATTCCGTTACTTCATAATCAACAACTACCGGGGTAGCCTGCGCATTTACTTTACGGCTTATGAAGCCATTCATTTCCAGTTCTTTCAGCTCATTGGACAATACGGTTGCTGAAATGCCGGGTATAGAGCGCTGCAGCTCATTGAACCGTTTACTGCCATTTGATAAGGCAATAATTATCCTCAGTTTCCATTTTCCCCCTATTGCGTATAACGCATCCCCTACTGCCGCCAGTGCGCCGGCGCATTCTGTGTGATTATTTGGTCTTCCAAATGCCATAAGTAACTAATATAAAGGTTAGTACTAAGCTTTTGCTTACTACTAACAAAATCTTAGTAAAGATATATAATTTTAGGGCATGAAAAAAATATTACACGTGACCTCCAGCCCAAGGGGCGAAGCGTCCAACAGCAACAAGCTGGGAAATAAGATCGTAGAAAAGATACAAAGCCGTTATCCGGGCAGTACTGTTACCGTGAACAATGTGGTAGAAACCAAATATGCACATATAGAAGCTGAACTTCTGGGTGCTTTTATGGGCATGGGAGATCCCTCTGTTGGCCGTCATTCGGATGCTGCAGTTGAACAGGTAGAACAGGCTGATATAATTGTTATCAGTGTACCCCTGTACAACTTCAGTATCCCTTCTGCACTGAAAGCCTGGATAGATCATATTGTACGCGCAGGCAAAACCTTCAGCTATGCCACCGGTAAACCAGAAGGATTGCTGAAAGGGAAAAAAGTGTATCTGGCCATCGCTTCAAAAGGGGTTTATAGTAATGGCCCTATGAAAAGTTTTGATTTTTCTGAGCCTTACCTGAGGTTTATCCTGGGATTTATAGGTATAACAGATGTTACTACTTTCCGGATAGAAGGGGATGGTATGGTAGAAAATGCGGTAGAGAACGGATTGGCAGGTGTGGAGATATTGTAAAATAATGAAGGCCGTTTGACAAAGGACGGCCTTCATTATTTATTTGTATTCCGGTACTGCGTTGGAGACATCCTGTACTTCTTCCTGAACACGGTGGCGAAATAATTAGGATCATTGTACCCCACCCTGGCAGCAATATCAGCTATAGGCAAAAGTGTCTGTATTAATGCTCTTTTCGCTTCTTCCATACGTGCATCTTCCACATATTGCTGCAGTGGTACCAGAAACATTTTCTTAAACTCCCTTTCTAAATTATTCACATTCATCCCTGCTACTTTTTCCAGCACCGGATTAGTTAAACTATCTCCCAGATGCAATATAATATACCGGGCTACTGCCCGGACAACCGCATTCTTTTCTTCCTGAGCAGGATCGCTGCCCGATTCCGGTATTGAAAAATAATTTACCAGCAGATCATTGATCCTTGATGCAAGATGCAGCTTCATTTTAGTGCCACTTAATGTATGATAGCGGATCATATCAAAAATCCTCAGCTCTCTGTCCGTAATATTAAATGGCGGAAACACTTCTCCATTCTGCACCTGCTCTACTTTTCTATGGTACAGGTCTTTCAGTTTTATTAAATCTTCTCCTGCGCACTCTGCTAAAAAATCATCGCCAAAAGAGACATACACTGCTTCATATTCGCCCGGTACAAACCTGGCCTCATTATGGATTAAAGGCGGTATATAATAAAAGCTGTATTTCTTATTCTCCAGCACCAGCTCTCCAAATCCCTGCAATACACAGGGAATACATCCATTCAGCGTGCAATACAGCGCAACCATGGCGGTGTCTGTAACGGGGTATAATATCACTTCCTTTTTAATAGAAAAATAAAGCCAGCCAATTGCCCATGAATTTGTTTTAATTATTTGTGTGCTATAGGAACCAAAGTCTCCCTTTACGAATTCAGTTTCTGCCTGTGAAATGCTGTGGACCGGGTATTTAGGCGGAAAAACGGCGCTGATCTCAAGGAGCGCTTCTTTCTCAGGAGCCACTTTAAATTTCATAATCGCGGGATTCCCTTTCAATGCTTTAAAATTGATTGGTTAGAGGATATCACGTTTCTTTAACCGGTAAGAAACAGGTAAGTGGAATCGGTAATACCGCTGCTTCCGTACACATTGTTACAGAAGAGCGGTGCGGATAATTACATTCACATTCCGGACTTAGGAGGTAGTTAGTTTTGACTATTTAATATGAAAGACTCCCTCTTTGTCCGCATAGTAGTCAATCGCGTTTGTAGCTTTTAATGCTTTTAATACATTTTCCAAAGGTTGATTCCTGTCTATTACACCGGAAAAGCGCCTGTTAGCAACCTGTTTGTTATCCAGTTCAAGAGACAGGCCATATAATCTGGGAATAACGCGGCATACGTCTTCTAAACTGGCATTGCTGAAAAGGAAACGGCCACTTCTCCAGCTTAATACATCTGTTTCATCAAAGGGGTGCGTACTGATATTGCTTACAGAAGAAACACCTTCCTGGCCGGGTAATAACTGAAGACTGTTTTCTTTATTCACCAGCTTAACAGCCCCTTCTACCAGCGCTACTTTTACAATTCCGCTATCATAAGTATTAACGTTGAATTCTGTACCTAACACACGAACAGAGGAATTAGGCAGATTAACGATAAAAGGCTTATCAGCGTCTTTTGCTATTTTAAGATAGGCTTCCCCATTGATAAATACTTCCCTGGTATTACCTGTAAAAGATAAAGGGAAGCGGATAGAAGTAGCAGCATTCAACTGCACCTCGGAACCATCGGATAAATGAATGGTGTAATCTTTTCCCGGAGGAACGGTCAATGTTGCAAATCCTGCTGCATCTCCCGGTTTATAGGTCAGTGTTTTATGAGCATTCTTCAGCACCATATTACCTGCCAGTACCTGGCTGGTGTCAGTGTTCAGATCGATCGTCTGTCCATTGGACAGCTGTAACCGTATATTTTGTTTTTTGACCGCAGTTGCTGCTAAAACAGGTTTGCCGGTCAGGTCCGGCCTGTATAATTCCTTAACAGCAAAGAAGAGTGTCAGTGCAGCGGCAGCGCTCAGTATTGCCAGGCTCATGACCTTTCTCCTGCGCTTTTTATCATTAACACGGTCGATAATAATATCTGCAGGATGAACGGCAGCCGGCTGCTTTACATAATTCAGTATCTCCTCATTGGCTAATACCTTATGCATATCCTCTCTCATGTTCCTGGCATCAGGATATCTATCCAGGTCCCTGGATAATTCCTCCCGCTCAGCATCTGTAAGCGTGCCAAGAATCTCATTCACCACTAAAAGCCTAATATTTTCCAGCTTGGTATTCATCTAAGAACTTATAAGTAAAAATCGGTTGAAAGGTAACGTCAGTATCAGGGATTATCTTATTGGATGCAATTTCTGCCGTAAAATCTTTAATGCTTTGCTGATATTATTCTTTACTACCTGCAAGCTGATGTTCTGTTCTGCTGCAATCGCCTTCTGGCTTTTGTCTTCCAGGTACGACAACATAAAAGATTTGCGGGCAGCAGGAGGAATTTCCTGCATGGCTTCATGCAACCTGTTGGCCAGTTCAGTGTTCTCAAAGGGCTTTATATTAACGCTGGATTCCATGAAATAACTATACTGGTGCTGTCTCCGATCTCTTACCTTCCCTCTTTTTATCTTGATGATACATTCATAACGTACCGCTCTTGACAAATAAGCCGCAAAAGATGGTTTTAACTCTATCTTTCGCCTCAGGCTCCAGAACCGGATAAAAACCTCCTGCACAAGGTCTTCCGCCTCATGCATATTCCTCAGAACATAAAATGCTTCCATCAGCATCTGAGGACGATAGAGGTCTACCAATTCCCGAAGCGCCACCTCATCTCCATCTCTAAGGCGCAACAGCATTAGTTCCTCATTTTGTAACCTGTCTTTCATATTTGCATGCCGGGCAACAGCGGGTGCTGTCGTATTTTAATTGGTTGGTTATAAATTGGTGTAATAGCGTGCACGATACGGCCGACTAGTAGCCGCTTATTTTAGACTCCCGAACTTAATTTTGTAATCCTGCTTTCTGTGAATTCACATTAATTCTTCCCGAATTTAATTATAAGGTAACACATTTTCCAAATGCATCCAATACATTTTTTTTAAATAGCTGATAGTCACCTGTACTTTGTAATAGCAATTAATTTAATAAGTACATAAATAAGCCCGCAAACTAAATTGTTTGCGGGCAATGCTTTATTTTATTCTGATATTTAATGATACTATATTGGATTGCATGCCATTATTTTTCTGATAATGACCGTAACGCAATTCCAACATATTAAAATGCTGCATGCCAAATACCCCTTTCGGTGGAATAAGCCTGAAACCTGCTCCAAAGAACCCACTGGTAAATTTGGACAGGTCATAGTTACTGGTATAATATTCCTCTGCGGAAGTGTGCATTTCATAGGGTGCAAAATACTTCACTGCAGATTGTATATAATACCTGTAAAAGGGCGTCACAGATAAAAAGGGCGTCACCTTCACAGATGTTTCAATATTGGCCGTATGCGCCTCTAATCCCCAGGAATCACGGTAATAACGGTAATATCCACGCAGGATAATATTGTCTCCCAGGAAATAACTTGCACGCACTCCAAGCGGAACTTTCAGCCTGTTCGCTGGCAACGTTTCCACACTTTCTGTTCCATCCTTAAAGTAGATCCGGTGAAAAGGCAACCCAAGATAACCATGCTGATAAATAACATCTGCCAGGAATATCAGTTGTAAACGCTGGTTAATAATTTGTGCATACGAAAGCGTTGCACTGAAAGAGTTACGGCTGGCAGTAGGATAATCATTTTCCCTACCTGTATACGATCGCAGTTCAACAGGTTGTATAAGCTTTAGCTTATCGAGATAAGCCTGCAACTTAACAGAAAACTCTCCGCTCTTATTACCCGTCTTTTTTGCAAATAGTACATTCATTCCAAAAGACGTATAATCAAATTCATGAGAAGCTGATAGTCCGGCCCCGAATGTGGTCCCCTTCTTCCCGTCTTCTACAGACCAGTTCAAAGATGGGTACAGCCGGGTATCGGCATGAGATGCAGAAGAGATGGTTTTAGGATCTATCTTATCTGAAGAAGCAGATGTATAATGATCAATGCCCAGTTCTGCATCAAAGGTATGCTTGCGCTCTTTTTTATCCCAGGTATTCAGCTTTATCTCAAATGAGTTTGAAAGGTCCGTCAGTTTTTCTGTTCCGGTCCCTCCTGTAACGGCTGAATTGTTCCCGTTCTGATTATAATAACTTGAGATAAAATTGGCTTCTTCCAAAGTGAGCTTACGGCTTTTATACTGAGAAGTATCCTGTGAAAAAGCGGCGAGCATCCCTATATATAAACCTAATATTGATAAACAGATTTTTTTCATTGTCCTGATTTAATGTAATTAGTTACAGCCACAACCTCCTCCGCTCTTACCTGCATTAGCGCCGGAGGCACCTTCGCGGTACGATTGAAAACTGAGTTCCGTTTTTTCTACTTTACGGTTGCCCAATGACATCTCTCCGTCATTCAAACGGTTCTTCTGGTATTCTTTCACGGTTGTACACGAACCTGCCATTACAATCATAATAATGCCTGCTATAATATGTTTCATTTTAGACGGATGTTTTTTGAAGTGAAGATTTTGTTATGATCATCGATGATAACACAGCCCATTCCTGAAATCTGGTTAATCAGGTCAAGTCCTGCACGAATACCCATTATCATCACAGGCGTTGCCATAGCATCTGCTATTTCAGCGTTCCTGCAGATAATAGTGACGCTTTTGATGCCCGTCACTGGCAGACCGGTGGCGGGGTCAATGGTATGCGAGTATTTTTTACCATCAATTATCACATACTTTTCATAATTGCCGGAGGTGGCAACGGCCATATCAGAAATATCCAGGGAAGAAAACAGCTGATGTGTGGCATCCGGATGGGCAATCCCTACCGTCCAGGGCTTCCCGTTAGGCTGAAGTCCCCAGGCTGTAAGATCTCCGGAAGCATTTACGATACCGCTGCTGATCCCCTGCTCCTGTAGTACCTTTTTCGCCATTTCTGCAGCATATCCTTTACCAATGCCCCCAAAACCGATACGCATACCTTTCTCCCTGAGGAACACCGTGTTCTCCCTTTCATCCAGGATAATATTGCGGTAGTTGATCAGGCGCACCATTTGCCTGGCCGTTTGCTTATCGGGCAAGGAAACCATATCGGGATCAAAGTTCCACAGACGTTTGTCTACTGAACCATAAGTAATATCAAACGCGCCCTGCGTAAGTCCCGACAGGCGGATAGAACGTTTTATTAACTGTACTACTTCAGGTGCTACCGCAACGGGCATAATACCTGCCTGGCTGTTCACACGGGCCGTATCACTATCCTCACTGAAAGTGGTCAGCAATTTTTCTATACGCCTGATTTCTGCTACCGCCTCCTCGATACGGGCTTCTGCCAGTTCCTTATTATCATTTACAACCGTTATCTCGAAACGGTTCCCCATCAGCTTCAATGCCCGCTTATGCAATACAAGCTCACTGTTTTCCATGAATGACCTGGTTGATCTCATCTATGAAAGCGGTCGTTTTCTCTTTCGGGAAGCCATCCCACGACTTTAACACTTTCCCACTGGCATCAAGTAAAACGGTGAAAGGAAAACTGCCTCCGGCATTATACGTATCGGCCAGATGATCATTCTGCTGTTCCAGTTCTTTCGGTAACCTGTTCTTTTTTTGCCGGGGAAAATCTGCATTCATTAGTACCAGGTTAGCTGCTGCAAACTGTTTAAACTCCTCCGACCCGAATATCTCACTACGCATACGTATACAGGGGCCACACCAGTCGGAACCTGAAAAATTAAGCAGGATATACTTCTTTTCCTGCTGCGCCCTGGCCTTTGCCACTGCAAAATCTGTTTCCCAGGCAGGCGCAAAAGAGCATAGCAAGGCTATTGCTATAAAAGCTAAATACATTCTCATGTTGTAATTACATTAATGGTTAAAAGAAAAATATGGCAGATCAGGCCCTGGGAGGTTTAAATAATGCATCCTTTTGGAGAAGAGGAATAGAATTGTCATTAAAAACAATGTATTCCCGCCGGGCAGGCGTTATTGTAAGATAAAGAGTTGCAATGGGAGGAGGTAACAGAGAGGGTAAAATGATACAGTGACAATCGGCCTTCTTGAAAGGCAGCTGCATATCCTGCTCATAATCAGCATCATATGGCTGTTTGTCTATATAATGGATTTTGATGAAGGTGGCAATCGTAATACCTGGATTTTCTTCTTTATGCCTGATAAAATGCTTTACCAGCAATGGAAGGCGTAGCAATTGGTCCAGTTCTGTCGATCCTATAGCATATATGGAGAAAAGTAATATAGCTGTCCACTTCTTCATCTGTTATAAAGCTAAAAAAAAGAACCGGGATAAACAATATTATGCCAGCGCGAAGATGATGTCATCAAACTGAAGTACTGCCCGTTTCGTTAAAGAGTATGCCTTTGAGTCGCAATACCAGTGCCTGAAATGCCAAAAGGTCAGCTCCGGGAGAATGGAAAAGTATTTGAGTAGCAATAGCATGGATAACTCAATTCTTTTTATTACGGATACTCCGGTAAACGATGCCGGTTTACTGGATGCCTATTCTCAAACCGTTACAGGTGTGGTTGGGTCTGTCGCAGAATCAGTGGTACATATAGAGGTACAGAAAAAAGTAAAAGACAGACGTAACCCCGAGAGAAAGGTGCAGGCAGGTACAGGTTCCGGTTTCATAATATCCTCAGATGGCTATATCATCACCAATAACCATGTGGTGGAAGATGCAGAAAATATAAAGGTTTCCTTTGTAGACGGAAGAAAAGTAAGCGCTGAGATCAAAGGTGCTGATGCCTCTACGGATATAGCAGTTTTAAAGATCGATGAAACGGGATTAAAAGCATTGCCACTGGCAGATTCTACGGCGTTACAGGTAGGGCAGATCGCCATTGCCATCGGCAACCCGATGGGATTACAGTACACCGTTACCGCAGGTGTGGTAAGTGCATTGGGCAGAACACTGCGTGCCAGTAATGGCCGGCTGATAGACAATGTCATTCAAACAGATGCAGCGTTAAATCCGGGAAATAGCGGCGGACCGCTGGTAAATTCCCGCGGACAGGTGATTGGGGTTAATACAGCGATGATCCCATCTGCACAGGGCTTATGTTTTGCTATTTCTTCCAACCTGGCAGCACAGATCGCGGGACAGTTAATTCTGCATGGAAAAATCAGGAGAGCGCAGTTAGGAATAGCAGCACAACCGGTAAATCTCAGCAATCGTATGATTGCGGTGAATAAGGTTTCTACTAAAACAGGGGTCTACGTTTTTGAAATAGTCCCCGATGGGAATTATTACAACAGCGAATTACTAATCGGAGATATTATTATCGCATTCGACGATACTCCTATTTCTACGGTGGATGATCTGCATCGCTTATTAACAGAAAAACAGATTGGAAGAAGGATTTCTTTAGAGGTGCTGAGAGGGGGTAGAAAAGAAACGATAATAGTGATACCGGGGGAAGGTAGAGAGTAATGCTGAAAAAGAAGCTGCCCCAAAAGTAATTTTTATCCGATTTTATTCGGATAAAAATTACTTTTGAGGCAGTTTCTTTAACTTATCAAAAGGATCATCGCCTGCCAGGTATGCGAAGGAAGATAATCTGTCCTTATGCAGCCTGACTTGCCATTTAATACTGTTCTTTACTTTTTAACTACGTCCAATATCGGTTTACGAACACCTGACAATTCCTTTTGCCCGGGTTTCAGTAATTCAAATACTGCGATATTATTGGTTCCTTTCTTAAGCCATTCCGCAGGTACATAAATTGTTTGCTGAGGACCCACTTCCCAGTATCTACCCAGGTTATGCCCGTTAATCCACACAGCTCCTTTACCCCAGCTGCTCATATCCAGGTAAGTATCTCCTGTTGCAGATAAAACAAATGTGCCTCTTTTTAATACAGGTGCGTTACCACCTTTTAATGCTTGTGCACCACTCGCTTTCGTCTTCGCTTTACTTACCGGTAATTTATCAAACGGTAATTTATACAGTTGCCAGTTCTTTACCTCTTTATGATCAAAAAGCACCTGCTCCGTAATACCCTTTTTATTCTCCAGTAAATAAGGACCAAAGTTAATACGGCCCAGATTCTCTACCAGCAGGTCCAGCTTTACCTTACCGGCTGGCAATGTCAATTGCAGGCTATCCATCTTCAATCTCCTGTCCAGCACTCCGGCTCTTTTCCCATTCACCAGTACCACACAATAATCACGCAGTTCTTTCAACTGTAAAACAGCCGTTTTACCACCTGCCAGGGTAGTACTGTACATTACCCATCCATAAGCCTGGCCAAGATCTTCAAACGTCAGTGGTTTAACACTGCGTACAGGTGCTGAAAGCAGACTAAACACTGATGAAGACTCTGTAAAATGAATAGCAGGGATATCTATCACCGGCCTGTCAGCAGGTATTTCCGGTAATGACCGGCCAGCAGGCAAATGCTTAGCGATCACATTGCGGAACTGCCGGAACTTCTCTGTAGCATTCCCCGCTTCATCCAGCGGTGCATCATAATCATAACTGCTGATCTGTGGTTCATAAGGACTATTATCATTCGCATTCGCTCCATTCATAAAACCCCTGGTTGTACCACCATGAAACATATACATGTTGATAGAGATCCCGGCAGACAATACATTATCCAACTGAGGCAGATACTTCTCATAAGGAACAGTATGATGTGCAGTACCCCACCAGTCGAACCATGCAGGATACCATTCCGCTATGTAATAAGGGCCTTTGCCATCATGATTCCTGTTGATCAGGCTTTTCACTTTCACCGTATCACTCACCCCGTTGATAGCGGGTAATAAACCTGGTAAATGCCCGTTATCAATCGCCTCCGCAGGGTCACAGGTATACAGCACCCCATCAAAACCGGCGTCAACAAACATCTTACGGTTGATTTCCAGATAGTCCTTATCATTGGAATAAGAACCATATTCATTCTCTATCTGCACCATCAGTATATTACCGCCATGAGCCACCTGTAAAGGCGCCAGTTGCTTACCCACTGCCTGTATATAATTACGGTATGCCTGTAAATATTTAGGTTCTTTACTACGTACAATCAATCCTTTTTCTTCTTCCAGCCAATATGGATATCCACCGAACTCCCATTCTGCGCAAACGTAAGGGCTGGGTCTCAATACTACCCACAATCCTTCTTCCTGCGCTATTTTCACAAAAGCGGCAATATCATTGTTCCCTGAAAAATCATAATGCCCTTTTTCAGGTTCATGTAAGTTCCAGAATACGTAAGTACCAATAGTATTCAACCCCATCGCTTTAGCCATTTTCATTCTGGCCCTCCAGCATTCCCTGGGTACGCGGGGATAATGCATTTCTCCGGAGATCATCTGGAATGGTTTGCCATCCAGTAAAAAGGCACTGTCACCTAATGAAAAGGTATGCTGTGCGCTTACATCCATGTAAGAAGCTATCAGTACGGCAAGTACTGCTATGATTCGTTTCATCATCAGATTTTTAATGGTTAGTTAATGTTACTACAGAACGCGCAGGGATATCGATCGTCTTACCGATGCCTGTGGGTTGAAGATTGCCTGCATCAGAAGTAACATAAGCACGGAATGCTTTATTCGTAGAAATTTTCACGGCTTCTTTACTACTATTGATGATCACAATATCGATAGTTTTATCTGTATTTTTATATGCTGAAACCAACAGGTCATCATTATCAACTGTAACTTTTATTCTCCTGGCCCCCGGTCTTATAAAACGGCTGTAATTGCCCAGCACCCACAACATCTTACTGTCTCTGTACTCACCATCCGTTTTATTTTTGTCAATATAGATCAATCCGTCCTTATAATCATAGGGGGAAATGGCTAACCAGTATTGCCAGGCTGCTGCATTCGCTACTGTCAGATCGTAATGGATCACCCGCGCCAGGTAAAGCGCTGCATCCATTCCGTAATCTCTTTTCTCACCATTAATCTCACCATCATTATCCCCCAAAATACAATATTCAGATTGCCAGAATGAAATATTTTTTGCGGCCTTTGCCAGGTTTGACCTTATCACGATAGCTTTAGCGGCAGGGGATGTGGTAAAATAACTATGGGCAGAGATGATATGTTTTACATTAGGCAGGTCTCCTACATAACACGGAGAATGTTTATCGAAGAAAGCATGGATCTGTTCTCCTTTATCAGGTTTATCCAGTTTGGCATAGAGATAATCCATCTTACCGGCTTCACCTATTACTATCTTTGTAGATATTCTTTTATTGATCAATGCTTTACTAAGACTTTTTGTTACGCCGCTTATCTGTTCATTATTATAAGGGCATCCTTCCTGCTTATCATCGCTCCAGTCCCACTGAGGTTCATTAACCGGACTGATATAATCAAACAGTATTCCCGTTTTCTTATAGATCCCGTTAATGGCTTCCGCGATACTTGTTGCCAGCGCATCATATTTATCCGCACTGATATTACAAACACCCTTCGTAGCAAACCCTTTACCATTTAACGTAAGGTTTACCGGCGGACTATTCACAAATGCCAGGAACTGAGGTACATGATGTTTCTTCGCTGCCTGTAAAAACCATAACTGTCCTTCCTGTTCCTCCCAGGTACCCGCACGATGCCACTCATCTTTAATGTCCGTCTGCTTAGCTGTTCCCGCTCCTATATTAAAGCGCCACATAGATAACCCAATGCCGGCAGGCTGCCCGCTGGCAGTAGTATCTGTGCTGAATAACCAGTCTGCCATTGCATTCTTTTTTGCGTCTGGCCATTGCCCGGTAAACTGGCATGACCATGCATCAGAAGCGCCAAAGTTGTCGATCGTTTGATAAGTGGTATCCGGGTTTAAATGTACCGCGGCGGTTTGAGCCGCCGCGGTATTGATACCATAAGAAAGAAATAAAATGCACGCAATTCTTCTCATAATAAAATGACCTGTACTATCCTATTAATAACCTGAAGTCTGCGCAAGCTGGTTATTAGATGCCTGAATTTCCGTTCTTGGAATAGGCAGGAAATAATTTTTACCGGCATCAAATAAACGGCCACTCAACGCTACTTTCCTTGTATACACTGTATCTACGCCATTAATCTGTGCATCTATACCATAAGCTGGTACATTCTCGGTCACCTCTGCAATCTTCCATCTGCGCACATCATAGAAACGATGTTCTTCAAAAGCCAGTTCTACCTGCCTTTCTCTTCTGATAGCATCACGCATTTCTGTTTGTGATAATCCGGCTACCAGCTGCGGCTGATTCACACTTGCTCTTTGTCTGATCTGATTGATAGCAGCATAGACAGTAGCATCCGGCCCTACGGCTTCATTCTGCGCTTCTGCATAGTTTAACAATACTTCCGCATAACGAAGATAAATCCATGGTTGTAATCCTGCAATATTCCAGGGATTATCTATCGGATTATTATCATCCATAAATTTACGCAGATAATATCCTGTTTTTGTTGCATTCCAGTTGGAAGGACCGTCTTTACTATCTTTTCCACCTGGTGTATATATCTTTAATGTATCTCCTCTGTATAAAGCGCCATTGTACAATACTGTAGCGTAGAAACGTGCATCCCTGTTGGCATAAGGCCTTGCTGCATCAAAACCGGAAGCGGCATCTGTGATCACTTTACCGTTCTTCATTTCATAGGCATCTACCAGGTTCTGTAATGGGGAATTACCAGCCCAGCCACCATAACCGTTAGGGCCGTTCGCAATTTCCATACACACGTGACGCGCACCGATCGCATATTGACGGCTGAAGATGATCTCATTGCTGCTGGCCGCTGCTGATGAAAACAACTGACTATAACTCGCAGAGATACCATATTGGCTCATGTCCATCACTACTTTGGCAGCTGCAGCAGCATCTGCCCAGGTACCTACATTATACAAAGGACTTGCAGCGTATAATAACAGGCGGGCCTTTAAAGCCAGTGCGGCGCCTTTCGTTGCTCTGCCCAGCTGCCAGCTACCATCATTTACCTGTGGCAGGGATCCTGCTGCAGAATCCAGTTCAGCTACAGCATATTTAATACAATCTGCCAGCGATGATTTAGTGTATACAGATGCATCGGCCAGGTTATCTTCCAGTTTGTACACTTTATCTCCCATTAAAACAACACTGCCATAATTACGGATCAGGTCCTGATAGCGGAAAGCACGGATAAAATGTAATTCTCCTCTTAATTTTTTCTTGAGCTGATCACTCATTTGTACCTGCCCTATATTATTAAGGCCGTAGTTACATTCGCGGATACTACGGTAACTTCTTCCCCATACCGTACCGGCAATACCTGTATTCTCAGGTGCCAGCAGGCCCCTTTGTATTAGCCAGGTATTATCATCATTATTATAGATAGATTCGTCGGTAACGGAGCTCCACATGGCATATTCAAAACCTCTTCCGAAGCCGGGATTAGTTCCTTCACCTTCTTTATCCTGTAACCTGATACTCATGTAACGGTTGATCACATAATCTTCGAATAAAGAGGAATCTGCCAATACCGAAGCATCGGAGACCCTGTCCGTAGGGACTATATCAAGATAATTCTTTTTACACGCGGTAAATGCTACTGCTAGTATTATAAAATATATAAAGTTTCTCGTTGTCATTGCTGGTGTTTTTTACGGTATTAAAACTTAACATTCACGCCCACATTTACAATACGCTGCTGTGGATAAAACTGACCACTGTTACTATAACCTTCCGGATCATAATCTTTCACCTTTGTTACAGTAAACAGGTTAAATGCGTTGGCATATATCCGTAATCCGGCTATTTTAGCCCTTGATAAGATATCGGCATTGATCGTGTAACCCAGTTCTACGTTTTTCAAACGAAGAAAAGAAGCGTTATTCAACCAGAAAGAGTTCTTGTATAATCCACCATTGATAGAGGAAGAAGCTCTGTCATCTGCTCTTGGATAACTACCATTGGTATTAGTAGGGCTCCAGCGGTTATTTGCCCAGCTGCTGTAATAGTTACCAATAGTACCGGATTCAGGAAGTACATACTGACTAACATGTGTTTGTCCTGCGATTACAAGCGACAGGTCTATCCCTTTATAATCTGCACCCATTACTACGCCATAAGTAATCTCAGGAATGTTACCATATTTTGTTCTGGTAGCATCGTCTGCGGTGATTTTACCATCCTTGTTATAATCCTGATAGATCAGGTCTCCCAATTGTGCACCTGTTACATGTGGGAATTTAGCCAGATCATCTGCTGTTCTGAAAATGCCTATAGCATTATACAACAGACTTGTATTTAATGGCTGGCCGGTTATTTTCTGGTAAGATAAAGCACCTGCTGCTTCATCCAGGAAAATGATCTTGCTTTTAGCGTAGGTAATATTCCCATTGATATAATAGTGGATGCCATTGCTGGTTGAACTATATCCCAGTGTGGCTTCTATACCATTGCTGTTTACTTTACCGATATTTTCGGAAGGTACCAGCGGGTCACTGCCATTTGGATTTACAATACCTGATAGCTGTGGGATAGATGCATTACGCTGAGTGAGGATATCAGTACGTTTCTGCTGGAAGTAGATAAACTCCATCGTGAAATGCTGCAGGAACTGCATATTTAAACCCAGATCCAGTTTCTTTGCTCTTTCCCAGGTAATATTCGGATTGCCCAGTTTAGTGAGATCGATACCAGGATGGATAGCTGAACCAATAATGTACTGATTAGTGAAAGAATAGTTATCAAAGTACTGGAACAGACCCACATTATCATTACCCAGTGTACCATAAGAACCACGCAGCTTCAGGTCATTGATAAAACTAACCGATTTGAACCAGTCTTCCTGGGAAATACGCCAGCCTACAGATACAGATGGGAAAAATCCATATTGCTTTCCGGCAGGGAAAGTAGATGATCCATCTATACGCGCCTGTGCTTCCAGCAGGTATTTTTCCTGGTAGTTATAGGCTAATCTGCCGAAATAACTTTTCCTGGTAAAATTGTAGCTTTTACCAGAATTATCTTTGTCTGTAGAAGCCGAGCCACCCTGAGATAATTCAGGTGTCTGCGTGGTAGGGAAATTCATGCGGTAAGCGCCCATACTATCCAGGGTAGTCTTACTTTGTTCGTAAGCGATAAAGGCGTTCACATTATGTTTGCCAAATTTACGGTCGTAATTCAATTTGATATTGGAAGTCAGTAATGCCTTGTTCAGCTGACCTTCAGACAAAGTTGCCAGACCATTAGAACCGCCTATGATTACTTTATTATAGGTGTTCGTTCCTGCACTATAATTATATACTGAATAAGGTTTACTGAATGATTTAGAGAAACTCCAGGACTTATCTATTGAGAAAAATCCGTCGAGGGACAATCCTTCAACACCAGGGATCTCATAACGTCCTTTCAGGATACCGTTGAATACCTGTGTAGGGTTTCTGTTAGTACCACCAATATCTGTCACCTGCATAATAGGGTTATTATTCTCAATACCGGAAGTTGGCAATCCATTAGGATACCTTGCCGCTACTGTTGGATATGCACGGTAGATAGCCCGGAAGACATCCCCTGCACCCGTTTGAGGGAAAAGACGGTCTTCTTCCCTGCCGGATAAATAAATCCCCACTTTTAAGCGTTTGGTTACATCCGCATCAATGTTAGACCTGAAATTATATTGATGATAGTCAGTCACTCCATGTTTATACAAACCATCCTGTGCGATCATCCCTAAAGACACAAAATATTTTACATTGTCACTACCACCGGTTACAGAAAGGCTATGCTGGTTTTGAATAGCTGCCTTTTTCAGTGTTGCTTTCTGCCAGTCCGTATTAGGATAATTCAGCGGATCAGAACCATCTGCATACTTCTGAATCTGTGCAGGAGTATAAAACTGATTCATGCCACCGGCAGGATTATCATAATATTGAATTTCGTTCATGATGGAGGCATAGGTAGATGCATTAGCCATCTTTGGCAACCTTGTGGGGGAAGAGAATCCCTGGTTAAAGCTGTAGTTAATGGATGGCTTACCTGTTTTACCCCTTTTGGTAGTAACAAGTATTACTCCGTTAGCAGCACGACTACCATATACTGCGGCAGAAGCGTCTTTCAATACACTGATACTTTCAATATCATTAGGGTCCAGTCTTTCCAGACCACCGATCTGTCCTGGTACTCCATCTACTACTACCAATACGTCATTACTACCAGTGGTTGCCAGTCCACGGATGGTGATGGAGGAACCATCATAACCCGGTTCACCGGACCTGTTATTGGCAATCACACCGGAGAATCTTCCTGACAGTGCATTGGAAACGTTCGCCGTAGGGCTTTTTACTAAATCAGCCCCTTTCACTACCGAAATAGAACCTGTAAGGGTGGCTTTCTTTTGTATACCATATCCCACTACTACCACTTCATTTACATTCTGGCTTACTTGCGTAAGCTGAACAGTTACAGGAGAAGCGCTTTTCACCGCCACTTCCTGGGTGGTATAGGAAATATGATTAAATATTAAGGTATCCCCAACAGCTGCCGACAGGCTAAATTTCCCGTCTATACTGCTTAAAGTCCCCTGGGTGGTACCTTTTACACGTACACTTACACCAGGTACCGCTTCATTTCCTTCCATTACTCTACCGCTGATGTTTAGCTTCTGGGCCTGTAATCCAAATAGCGGTACAAGGAAAAATAAAGTAATAAGAATTGACTGTCGCCGTGACATGAGATACACGAGCGTAGATAAACTTCTTTTCATAACGCGCATTCCTTTTTTTAATTGATAAATAGTTGGTTGACTATATTATACGTGGTAATAATGCATGCAAAATAGCGGGATAAAACAACCCCGCTGAGGGGGTAAATCATTTAAAAGAGGGGGTAAAATCGTATTTACTCATCTGTTTTTATCACGTTCAGGTCCTGATTGAAGGAATGTTTGTACTTCTTCAGATATTCTGAGGGATTCATCCCGAATAATTTAAAAAATTGCTCTCTGAAATATTTAACGTCTCCGATACCTACCTGGAAAGCTGCCTGGTTGATCGTATAATTCTCTTTAAGCATTAATACGGCGGCCCTCCTTAAACGGATAGAGCGGATAAAGGCATTCACTGTTTGTCCGGAAATAGACTTTACTTTCTTATATAAGCTGGAATGACTCATTCCTATCGCCTGTGTGAACGTTTTAATAGAAAAATCTTCATTGGAAAGGTTCGCTTCTACGATATCAATGCATTTTTTGAGGAAATCCTGGTATTCCGCCGGTACTTTCACCATACTCTTTTTAAGCGTGATGTTCTCCAGGAAGTATTGCCGCAACAGATTCCGGTTCTTTATAATGGTCTGCACCTTCACCAGTAGCAGATCATGATCGAAAGGTTTGGTGATATAGTCATCCGCTCCTCCTTCAATCCCCTTCAGACGGATATCGGCTGAAGAAGTAGAAGTAAGCAGGATAACCGGGATATGGCTGATATTATCCGTTTGTTTAATCCGTGAACAGAGTTCCACTCCGTCCATACCCTGCATATGGATATCACTGATCACCAGGTCCGGCATATATTTCTGCACAGCCGTAAAACCTTCATCCCCATTATCTGCTTCATATACAACAAACTGACCTTCAAAAAGTTGTTGCAGATACTGTCTTATTTCAACATTATCGTCTATCACCAGGATAGACCGCTTTTCGGTGATCAGTTCTTCTGTCTGCGGACGTTTATAAGTACTTACCGGAGCTTCATCTATCAGCTCTTCCAGTAACCCGGACCTTCCCCCGCTTTCTTCGGTTAAAAGCTCCTCCGTTCCCGGTTTTAATGTGATTACAAAAGTGGTGCCCTCATTCACCTTACTTATATAATAAATAGTCCCTTCATGTTTCTCCACAAAATGCTTCACTAAATAAAGACCTATGCCGAAACCGGAACGGTTATTATCTGCCTGCCGGAACTTCTCAAAGATCTTATCCCCTATGCCCGGGGCAATACCACAACCGCTATCCCTTACTATAATCTCTACCGTCCCTTCTGTCTTACGGATCTCAAATCCTATACTTCCCCCATCTGGCGTAAACTTAAATGCATTGGACACCAGGTTAAAAAGTGCGATCTCTATCTTTTCATAATCAGCATATATCTCCAGCTTCTCTTCCCCGGCAATAAAATCGTATTGAATATTCCTGGTTTTGGCCTGTTGGGTAAAACAGAGGAATACTTCATTAGATAATGTCACCAGGTCCAGCCGGGTAATCTTAAGCCGGTCTCCTTCACTGTCTGCCTTACGGAAAAGCAGGAGCTGATCTACCAGGCTTAATAAACGCCGGGCATTCCTGTATACTACATTTAATTCCGTTCCCCTTTTCTCCATCAGTTCTTTCAGGGGATTGATAATTAAAGTGAGAGGGGTCCTGAATTCATGGGAGATATTAGTAAAGAAGGATAATTTCCTTTCATTGATCTCCTTCTCCTTTTCATTCTCCAGGTGCGCCAGCTTAATTTCGTATTTCAGCCTTTCCTGCCTGGATTGATATTGTATAAACAGGTAAATACAAATCACCACAAAGGCGATATACAGGCCATACGCCCACCAGGTCCTGTACCAGGGAGGAAGAATAATGATCCGCAGGGTTTCTATCTCGCGTCCCCATTTGCCGTCTGCATTGGTGGTTTTGATCCTGAATATGTAATTCCCTTCCTGTAAACGGGTATAATTAGCAGTACGGGACTCTCCTACGTAGTTCCACATTTTATCCCAGCCATCCAGCAGGTAAGCATAGCTGATCTTGTCCGGCGAGGAATATTCCAGGGCTACAAAGTCTAAGGACACAGCGGCCTTGTCATAGGGAATTGTCAGTTCCTGCACATTCTCCATCAATTTTTTAGATACATAGGTATCATTCTCTTCTACTGGAACATTATTAATACGGATGCCGGTAAGGAATACAGGGGCCATGCTATTCCGTTCATAAATACTGTCCGGATTGAAAATATTGAACCCTTTGATCCCGCCAAACATAAACTCGCCCGACCTTAATTTAATAGCCGCATTATAGGCAAACTGGTTGCTTTGCAGCCCGTCCGACTGGGAAAAGTTCCTGCAGGTACGTAATTCAGGGTCAAACCGGGCCAGCCCGTTAAAAGTACTTAGCCACAGGTGGCCCTGGTTATCTTCCAGCATGCGGAGAATGGAATTGTTCGGTAATCCGTCAGCATCTGTAAAGCGGGTGAATTTACCGTTGTCCGGATTAAAAAGCAGGAGTCCGCCCCCTTCCGTACCTACCCAGAAACGCCCATGCGTATCTTCATGGATACAGCGCACGGTATAACCAATAGCATAGGTCTTATGCTGTTTATGCTCCCTGTCGATTTTAATTAAAGAAGAATAGTTCCCTCCCCACATATTGCCTTTGCTGTCTTCTGCCAGGGACTGGATATTAACGAGGCTTTTATCAAACAGTTCAAAATTATTAGTAGCACGATTAAAGAGATACAGTGTTCCGTTATTGGTGGTACTGGCCCAGATGCGCTTTTGTGCGTCTTCATAAATCGCCCAGAGGTTGTTCTCTTCTGTTTTGGTAAAAGGATTAAAACAGGTAAAATGATCAAAGGCATCAGTAGATTTATTATACCGGTTGATACCCCCGAACCAGGTAGCTACCCAGATATCGTCCCGGGAATCTTTCATAATACCGGTAATAAAGTTACCGCTGGTAGCATGATAATCTTTGGTGGTATTCGTTTCCCTGTTCCAGTATTTTAATCCGCCCCCGTCTGTGCCTATCCAGATATTCTTTCCGCTGCCTTCACAAAAGGAAAGAATAAAATTGTTGACAACTCCTCCATTATTAAAGGCATGCTTTTCAAACAGATCCTGGCGGGGCTCTATAATATTAACACCTCCTCTTAAGGTACCTATCCATTTCCGGCCTTCCCTGTCTTCATATATAGAATAAACAGAATTGCTGCTGAGTTGTTTATTATAAGGGATGGCCGTATTACCATCAAGTAAGAAAATACCATGGCCATCAGAAGCTACCCATAGCATCCCCTGTTTATCTACACAGAGGTTCACTATTTTAGTGTTTTCCGACAGATAATTACCGGAGTAAGTGTTTGCATATTTGAAAAGCCCCTGATCTGTACCCAGCCACAAAACCCCGCTTTTATCAAATGTGAGATAGTTGGCCATTCTGATCTGCTGGTTGATGACAGTGATCTTATTATGATCATATCTGCATAGCCCTATGCCCTGTACAAAGATCCAGGCATTACCTGCAGGGTCATAATCAATAGCTGTCACCTCATAATTTGTGTCCTTTCCCAGCGGTATCCGCCTCCCATTCATATAATTTCCGTCAAATACGATCAGGCCGTTGTTTTCCGACCCCACCAGCATGATCCCATTCTTTCCTGCTTTAATGATATGGATGTTCCCCTCCACAATTTTACCACCGGCGGCATATCTGGCCTTGTAAAAATGCTCATTACTGAGAATGCAAAGCCCTTTTCGTCCACCTACCCATAACTGGTGACTGGCATCTCCTTCTATCGTATATATTCCATTATCAATTAGTGAAGTACTATCCCCTACCTTATTCCGGTAGATTTTGAATTTATATCCGTCATAGCGGTTTAGTCCATCATATGTACCAAACCACATAAAACCTTTATAATCCTGGTAAACGTTTACTACTGCATTGTTTGACAATCCGTTCTCTATCCCGAGATTCCTGACAGGATCCCCTATTGCAGACAGATTGCTGGTAATAAATACCAGCATCAATATTCTGATCATTGTTCCCATTCACTGTTCTTTTAATCCATATATCGAGGATAGCCCCGTCGCTATTTCTTTTTCTTTGGCTTATCCGGTTGAAAATCAAGAGAGATGGAATTCATACAAAACCGCTTATTGGTGGGTGGCGGACCATCGTCAAATATATGCCCCAGATGAGAATTGCATCTCGCACACAATACCTCTGTGCGATCCATACCATAACTGGTATCGGAACGGTAAATCACACTATTTTCCCTGGATGGTTCGAAGAAACTGGGCCAGCCACAGGTGCTGGCAAATTTGGCATCCGACCTGAATAACAGGTTTCCGCATACCGCACAGTAGTACGTTCCTTTAGCCTCTGAATCCCAATATTTACCGGTAAATGGTCTTTCCGTTGCCTGTTCTCTTGCCGTAGCATATAATTCAGGGGAAAGGATCTTTTTCCATTCCGCATCCGTTACTTTTAAAGGCGTGGTATCCGTGTTGGAATAATACGGATTGTTCTCATGCCCCTTCACTGATTTGATATACTGTGCATTAGCAAGCACAGGCATCAGCCATATTATATAACAAATTAACCCCTTCATCTTATTAATATACGAAGATACAAAAGTAAAAAATTCCTATACAGGTATATATACTTCCACAATATGCTCCAGTCCGTCATCTGTCAACGCTACCCTGTCTTTTCCGCCTTCCTTTTGAAATACAGTAATTTTATACGTGGAAGTACCATACTTGTATGTAATGGCTACAGATGGCCATTCCAGCGGAAAACAAGGCTTGAAGTGCAGATGATCGCCCTTTAATTCCATGCCTAACAAAGAGCCCAGAATGAACTGGTACATCCATCCGGAAGAACCGGTGTACCATGTCCAGCCACCACGGCCCTTATGCGATTCATTAGCATATATATCCGCGGCCATTACATAAGGTTCTACTTTGTAAACTTGCGTATCCGAATGGCTGGAAGGACGGATCATATCAAACAGTTCCCATACCTTTTCACGGTCGCCTAAGGCTGCAAAGGCCATCAGCGTCCAGATGGCCGCATGGGAATACTGTCCGCCATTTTCCCTTACGCCCGGTACATACCCTTTAATATAACCGGGATTTGGACCATTGTCATTGAACGGAGGGTTCAGCAGCTGTATCAGCTTCAGGTCCCTTCTTACCAGGTGTTTATTTAAAGAGGCCATAGCGATGCCTGTCCGTTTAGGGTCACCTGCTCCGGATAATACAGACCAGCTTTGTGCAATGGCATCTATACGGCATTCATTATTCACATTGGAACCTAATGGGGAACCATCATCAAAAAATGCACGCAGGTACCATTCCCCATCCCATCCCGAAATTTCTATATTCAATTGCAATTTCTCTGCCTCTCTTTTACAGGTGGCGGCAAACTCCGTGTCTCCATAATTCTCTGCCACTACCGTAAAACGCTGCAATACATCATACAGGAAGAATGCCAGCCATACGCTCTCTCCTTTGCCTTTATGGCCAACCTGGTCCATCCCATCGTTCCAGTCGCCCGAACCGATCAGTGGTAAACCATGCGCTCCGTAATGCAGGCTATGGTTAATGGTACGTACGCAGTGTTCATACAGCGATGCACTATGATTCCCACTGATGGGCAGGTCGTATAATGAATCTTCTTCAGGATGCAGCACACGGCATTCCAGGAACCCTACTGGCATGTCCAGGATATCTTTTTCACCGGTAGCAGTGAGGTATCTTGATACGACGAAAGGCAACCATAACAGGTCATCAGAGCAATGTGTACGCACACCACGACCTTCAGGCGGATGCCACCAATGCTGTACATCCCCTTCCACAAACTGACGGGACGCACTTAATAGTATCTGCTGCTTCGCCAGCTCCGGACGGGCAGGCAATAACGCCAGTACATCCTGCAACTGATCACGGAAACCGAAGGCACCGCCCGACTGATAAAATCCACTGCGTGCAAATACGCGGCAGGCCATTGTCTGGTAAGTAAGCCAACCATTGGCCATTATATTCAGCGAAACATCCGGAGTGCTTATCTGCACGGTCTCTATCACCTCTTTCCAGTATGCTTTTACTTCATGCAAAGCACCCATCACTGTCTCCTTGTCCGTAAAATTTTTTATCAGTGTTTTTGCCGCATGCGCATTTTCCTCACTGCCCAGCAGGAAGACAATGTCCTTTTCTTCACCATCCAGCAGATCAAATTTCACCTGTAATGCAGCGCATGGGTCCATACCTGCCCCACTACGACCCGATAGCCTCTTACGGTGTAATGCCTGTGGATCTTCCAGGTTCCTGTTCCTGCCAATGAAACCGGAGCGGTCGGCAGAGAAACTTAACTGGCCGGCACCGCTTACTTTGAAGAAAGTAACATGTTCTGCAAAGGCGGTGTTATACTTATTCCTCATTAATAAAGCGCCTGTTTCTTCATCTGGTTCTGAAGTAATGTGCATGCTCGTTTTTGCACGTACATCTCCCAGTATCATTTCCATAAAACCAGTGGCAGAAAATTTACGCTCCCTGCCCGAGTTGTTCTTTACTTTTATTACAATGAACTTTACCGGTAACACTTTATCTACGAATACACTCATCTCTGAAGAGATGCCCTGTTCCTGGTGTTCAAAAGTAGTATAGCCAAAGCCATGCGTAATAATGTAAGGCGTGTTCCACCTGGTAGGGAAAGGTGCGGGCGACCAGAAAGCGCCTGTTTCCTCATCACGCAGGTAAAAGGCTTCTCCCCCTACATCACTTACCGGATCGTTACTCCAGGGTGTAATACGGTATTCATGTGCGTTCACCGCCCATGTATAGGCAGAACCACTTTCTGAGATAACAGAACCAAAGTTGGGGTTGGCGATGACATTTACCCAGGGCGCCGGTGTGGTTTGCTTTTTATCTGTAATGATTTTGTATTCTTTACCATCCGGCGTGAACCCACCCGTACCATTAAAGAATAAGAGATCACTTGGTAAAGCTAAAATGGAGGAAGGCAGCAGGTCCGTTGCGACTACCGGTTTAGGCTCAAGTGCCGGCGGTAGTATTTTTTCTGCAGAATGCCTGTTTACCTGTTCTGATAAAGTGCCTTTATCATCGTAGATGATCACGCGGGCTACACTTTCAAACAGTATCCTGTCTTCCATAGACAATTGGTCCGTAGATTTTACAAAGACGGTCCCAGGTTTATTATACCCGGGATTGCTACCCGTTTCCGCGGCTACCAGTCCCTGTATCTGGTCTTGCAATAACTGCCTGTAAGTACCATGGTCTTCATTCCATATGATAAGATCCACAGCCAGTCCTTTCAGTCGCCAGTAAGCATGTGCCTGTACCATTTGTTTTACCAGCTCCATGCTTTCCTGGTCGTAGATATGCAGTAATACGATAGGCAGATCACCTGAAACAGAATGGCTCCACAAGCCTGATTGTCCGCGGAAGTTATTGAGTATAACGGCAGGGTCTGCACGCAGATCAGGATTGGTATAGATAATAGCAGCAGCAAGCCGGTCGTACAGCTGTGCATCTGCTTCTGTTGCGTTTATTTGTCTCAGTAATACCTGGTTATGCGTCCAGGAGAGTTCAAATGCGCGTTTTTTCAGGTATTGGTCCTGGTATTTGTGCATCAGTCCTTCACAGGCTTCTCTTGTTTCGCTGATACCGTAAATAAGATCTATGGTAGCGGTCTGGTTAGGCTTTAAGGTAATACGGTTACGGATAGACATGATTGGATCGAGTACAGCCCCCTGATTACCGGAGAGCTGTTCTCTGTCCATAGACTGTGGATGTACTAACGTTCTGCCTCTCCCAATAAACTGTAAACGGTCTGTTTCATAAGACACTGTTTCCGTGGTGACGCCATGCACGCTCATGAGATGAAACATCCAGGGGGGTGTTTCGCCTTCAGACCGTGGACGACGGGTACAGAAAATGGCTTTATTTTCCGGGATGATCTCTGTTTGTACAAAAAGGTTGCTGAAAGCAGGATGAGCTTCATCGGAAGCCTGGCTGGCCATTACTACTTCTGCATAACTGGTGATCTCCAATACCTTTACGCCAGAGCTCCTGTTAGTGATCCTGATACGTCTCATTTCAGCATCATCTTCAGGAGAGATTACGATCTCTGTGCGGGTATCTATCCCAAAATCCTGCCGGCGGAATTCCACATGCCCCTGAGAGAATACTGCTTCGTACCCTTTAGGGGGATGTAAAGTAGGCTGATATGTATTTGACCAGAACCGGCCGCTTTGTACATCCTTTATATAACAGAAAATCCCACGATCGTCTTTAGTAACATCTTCCCGCCAGCGGGTAACAGCAATATCTTTCCAGCGGCTGTACCCTCCACCGGAATTGGTGATCATCACCTGGTAGCGCCCATTGCTTAACAGCTGTATTTCCGGCAATATAGTATTGGCGGTACTTTTTCGTACGGGAATATCCGTGATAGCGCTATGCGTTTCTATAATATCAGCAGTATGTGCGTAGAAAAGTGTTGCTCTGGGAATACGTTCCTGCAGCAACAACAGCGTAGCCTGGAACCTGAGTTCTGCGGTAAAACGCTCCTGCATGGGTTTGTTCAGCAGCACATATGCCAGTGACAGAAACCCCATACCCTGGTGGTGTACCATAAAAGAGTAAACGATACTATTTGTTTTACCTCTTGGTAAGCGGCTGCTGGTATAGTCGATAGCTTCATAAAAACCATACTCCCCTTCAAATCCTTCAGCTGATAATAATTGCAGGTTGGTGCAGGCCCTGGCGGGCAGTACCATCAACGCCAGCATAGAAGCATAAGGCGCAATAACCAGGTCTTCTTCCAGTCCGCGTTTGAGGCCTAGTCCCGGCACACCGAATGCACGGTACTGGTAGTTCATACCAGCATCTACCATGTTGTACCCGGATTCTGAGATACCCCAGGGAATACCACGCTGACCGGCATATTCTATCTGCCGTTTTACGGTCGCCTTATTTGTCTGGTAGAGCAAGGTGTTCTCGTAGGCAGGCATCACCAGTTGTGGCATCAGGTATTCGAACATTGAACCACTCCAGGAGAGCAATATAGGATCGCCACCGGAGTTGGTTAACAACCGGCCTAATGCGAACCAGCTTTCCTGCGGCAGTTTGCCTTGTGCGATCGCTACAAAGATCCCCAGTCTTGCTTCGGAGGCCAGCAGATCGTAATAACTATCATCTTTCCTTTGTTCTTCTACGTTATAGCCTATTCTTAATAAACTGGTCGATTTATCGAACAGGAATGCATATTCCATGTCACAGAACTGTTCGCATTGTTCTGCTAAAGTCTCTGACAATGCTATTCTTTCAGTAGCGATGTTATTAGCATTTTGCATGGCCGTTAACCATACAATTTCTTCCGCCGTATTTTCCTCTTGCAGGTAAGTGATCGGATTAAAATCTTTGATATCCTGCAAGGATGTCATCACAAACCTTGCATATTTTTCAGGAACGGGTGAAGGTAACAGCTGATGCAGTTCTTCTTTTATCTTCTTTATCCGGGAAGATAATTTACCCACCCATTTATTAATTTCCTGTTCGTCGTTTTGATGTTGTATGACCAATGCATCTGTGAGCCTTAATAACTGGTCCAGATCTGCATTGCCTGCCAGTAATAAAACAAGAATGTTTTTAATTATTTCGCTTTGATGTGCATCGCGGATAATTAAACTGGTGGTAACGAGTCCCTGCCAGGTATTGGGATTAAATACCGGTTGTTCCGGCAGGGCCAGCAGGCCTTGTCTTAATGTAAATAAGTGTCCTGCCAGGTTGCCGCTATCTACTGTTGATACGTATCGTGGATATAATGGCAGCAGGGATAATGTATCGTACCAGTTATAAAAATGCCCATTGTATCGTTCCAGTTTACCCATGGTTTTCAGGGTATCGGCAGTCCTGGTAATGAGTTCTTCTCCACCTATGTATCCAAAGTCATAAGCGGTGAGGTTAGCCAGTAAAGCCATTCCCATATTGGTAGGCGAAGTACGGTGCGCGATTATCGGCGCAGGTTGTTCCTGGAAATTATCCGGCGGCAACCAGTTCTCACTCTCGTTCACGAATTCTTCAAAGAAAGCCCATGTTTTACGCGCTGTTCTATGCAGGAATAAAGTCTGTACCTCATTCAGTCCGTTTGTTTCTCCGGCCTCTGCTTTGCTTAATCTCCAGGCAAATGCAGGAGCGAATAACCATAATGTCAGTATAGGGTATGCAACAAAAAACGCTTCATGATTGATGTACAGGAATAAACTACCACAGCCTATAGCCAGGAATGGGGTTATCCACATGGACCTATACACAGACCATACATCGTACCGCGTACTTTTGGCAGCAGTAGCAGAAGGTGTCCATTGCAATAGTTTCCTGTGAGAGATGATCATCCGCCAGTTGGTACGGATGATAGCATCCATATTTTTTAACACCTCATAGGGCAGTACGGCAAGGCCAAACAGAAAGCGGAGCAGTACATCCCTGACGGATATGGTTACTTCCAGCAAATGCGCTTTAAGGGCAAGATCCAGCGGTTTGTGGATCAGTTGCCATCCTGCAGCTATTATTACAGGTAATAAGATAATAAAGGTTACGACTGATATCCAGAACCAGGGAAAAGGCAGTACTGTCCATCCTGTTAACAACAGCAGCAATAAAGAAACGGGGACCAGGCTACGGCGAAGATTATCAAAGATTTTCCAGCGCGATAAACCGGAGAGTTTGTTCTTAACCAGTCGCCCTCTGCTATTTGTAACGAAGGGCATCATCCACGCACCTATCTGCCAGTCACCTCTTATCCAGCGGTGATGGCGTTTTACATCTGCTGCATATTGCGCAGGGTTTTCCTCGTACAACAATACGTCGCTGAGCAGGCCTGAGCGTATATAACAGCCTTCCAGCAAGTCATGGCTCAGGATGCGGTTTTCGGGGAATACATTGCTGAGAGCTTCTTCGAAAATATCTACATCATAGATCCCTTTACCTATGAAAGAGCCTTCATGGAAAACATCCTGGTATACATCGGAAGATACTTTGGTATAAGGATCGATACCGGATACATTGCCCTGCATACGCAGATACAGTGAGGTGGCCTCTTTAGGGATACCGGAGTCTACCCGGGGCTGCAATATGCCATATCCTTCCGTAACGCGCTGCTGTTGCCTGTCATAAATCGCCTGATTCAACGGATGTGCCATGGTGGCAATGAATTTCCATGCGGCTTCACGTGGTAGCTGTGTATCCGAATCCAACGTGATGACATACTTCACCTGGCTAAGCTGCGTAGTATCTCCTGTGATTAAAGAAAAGGCATCTTGTCCTTTTCCACGCAGGAATGCATTGAGTGCAGATAGTTTTCCTCTTTTCCTTTCATACCCCATCCATTTACGTTCACCTTTATTCCAGGTCCTGGGGCGGTGAAAGAGGAAAAAGATATCAGATCGCTTATATTTCTCATTCAGTGCATTGATCTTGCTGCTTACATGTTCCAGTAATGCTTCATCTCCGGGCATTACAGCATTATCAGCGTCCATAAAATCAGTAAGCAGCCCGAAATGCAGATTGGCTTCCCTGTTAGCCAGGAAACGTATTTCCAGGGCTTCTACCAGCTCATCAATATCTTCTTTGCCTGATAGCATTGTAGGAATGATGACCATCGACCTGTATGTTTCCGGAATGCCTTCAGAAAAGTCCATTCTTGGCAGCAGGGCAGGCCTTACCCATATCGTGCAGAACCAGTTAACCAGGGATACGGCCAGTTGGGAAGCGCTGAACGTTGCAATGATCCCCAGCAGGGATAATATCCAGGGATTACGGATGCCATGCTGATAGGCCAGGCACCACATACCACCGGCAAGCAGGAATGTAATGACGGCTATGGAAAACAGATAGAGGAACACAGGCATCTGCCGGGTAAACCGGAAAATGTTCTGTTTAAAAGTATGGCGCATGCCTGTTGCCTGCTCTGTTATTTTTAGTCCTTTATCAATTAAATAGTATCCAACGTGATTTTGTCTTTCTGATTTTTCTGAGGGTTGTCCTGCTGATTTACCAGCAATGGGTATTTCTATACTTTCTACAGATTTATCTTTTACTGATTTTTCCTCAGCAAGCGCCAGAACTTTCTGTGCCACTTGTGTTTCCGACAATGAGGATGCTTTGGAAATTCCTTCTATCACATGCCGGTATCTGTCCCTGGTAGCAAAATCCATCAGCGGATATGTTGAATCGTGGCGGAGAATATGCTCCACACTACTAAGCTCTTCTACAAACTCACGCCAGTCCGTAGCGCCAAGGAAGCGTAACGTACCAATGCTGTTACTCACAGATACCTGATCGGCAGCCTGTTTCTGGTTCTCCTGCCGTACCATGTCATTGCTGTTGATCCCCATACCGGACAACTGTTGTTCTATCCAGTTAAGGGGCAATGCCAGTGACGGGCCTTTCCCCTGTAAATTGCGGGTAAAGGCAGCTACGAAAGGGCCGGTCAGTACCGGCTTTGACCTCACCATATCGGCGATAGTCAGGATAAGGTTACCGGGTTCTTCAGTGACAGTGGTCATCATTCTATCAGCCCAGTAATCAGCCAGGTTCCTGTCAATCATATCCAGGGCAATCTTGCCGGATACTCTTCTCAGATTTTCAATAACGGCAAGGCGAAGCATAATAGGAATTGCCCATAGTTCACCAAGTTCAAGTATAGTATAAGTCTGATAAGAAATGATAAATCCGCTGAGGCTTTTTACATCTACCCTCCCATCGCTGTGTGCAATAATTTCCAGCACGATATCATATACGCGGGGCATACTGGCCGAAACACCGTCTGCCAGGTAAGGTAGACTTTCACTATATCCTTTGGGCAAATGTTTCTTTGCAATAACGACCTGTTCTTCTATCAGGTAAAAATTATCGAGTAGCCATTCTGCAGCGGGAGTAATAGTTTTACCATTACGGATACTTTCTACCAGCAGATTCCGTACTTCCAGCAGCACCACTTCATTATCATCCAGTCTTTTCAACAACTGATCAGAAGCATTTTTCTTCATCAGTTTATGAGAGCGGGCAACGACCTGTCCGTGGCGGTTCATTTGATCCGAGCTGTAGAGTTCTGAACGGAAAGGTTCCTCTATAGCATAATTCCGTATATTAGTATCTCCCTGGAAATATATCCGCAGCCGCGACAAAATATCAAATACCGTACTAGTTGTTACCTTCATATTGACAGTCTTAATTGAAAAGCATCCACTAAAGTGTAGAGAAATAGGGGCGTAAATTATGCTGAGAAGGAATAAGAAGTAAAGGATCTCAGACTAACATCAGTTGCGGTGAAGATAGCTCTTTCCGGGCTAATAACCCATAATTTGTACAATACATTCTGCTATCTGGCAATTGTACCATGCCCGGCCAACCCTTAATTTTGTACTAACCAGCAGGCTGATAAGATTAAATTTATTGTTACTAACGGTGTAACGGTTGTAGGTTAAGACATGGCCGGAATACTCTTATTCCTGCCATTTTTATTTACTCTTCTGCCAGTTCCTGCTCCAGATCTGCAATATCCGGAAGCTGGGATTTCAGTTCCTCCGGAACCGCCTTTGCCAGCTGGTATTCGGCAACACCAATGGGATGCATCATCCCTCTCAATGCATACTCTGCTAATACTTCATTCTTTCCTTTACATAATAAAATGCCGATAGTATCATGATCATTCGGCCCTTTCATTCTATCATTGATAAGATTGATATAGAAATTGAGCTGCCCTGCATCACCTGCCTGAAAATCCCTTGCTTTTAATTCCACCACTACATAAGCATGTAAGTGGATATGGTAAAGGAGTAAGTCTATATAAAAATCCTGCCCCCCTACTTCCATCTTTACCTGTTTGCCAATAAAAGCAAAACCTTTACCAAGTTCCAGCAGGAATTTGGTAATATGGTCAGTAAGTTGTTGTTCAATATTTCGTTCATCCGCTTTGTCTTTTGCCTGCACAAAATCGAATATATAGGGGTCCTTTATAATATAATTGGCAAAATCGGTCTCTGGTCCTGGTAAGGTTCTTGAAAAATTGGTAACTTTTTTTGCGACAACCTGGCGTTCAAACAGGTCGCTTTGTATCTGCATGGCCAGTACATTACGGCTATTACCATGTTCTATAGTATTTAACATGTACCAGAAGCGCTTACCCGGATGGGTTAATTTATCCAGTAAAATCACATGGTGCGACCATGTTAATTTAGCTACTACAGATTGTGAAAAAATGGCTTCGTCTAATTGCGCAGCAGGTTGCTGCGCAATTACAATGTTTTGATTATCAATATTTAGCAATTGCGCAACAAGTTGTTGCGCAATTGCGCTCTGTGAACTTAATTCACCCTCCAACTCAACAAACCGTTGTATAAGTTCTATAGGATATGCCGCTGAAAATTGCTTCATATACAGCAGGTTTCTGGCAGAAAAACCTTTAATCGCAGGAAACTCCTTTTTTAAATCTGCAGCTAACAGTTTGATAATTTTTGCACCCCACCCCTGCTCATTCTGATGCTTAAGAATATAGTTTCCCATCTCCCAATATAAAAACAGCATGTGCGTATTCGCTGCAATAACTGTTTTTACCTGGGCCCTTTGAATCTTATTTTTAATTTCAAGGAATAATACACCGTAGTCTTTCATGGTTAACAAACATTCAGAACTGCAATTTATATATTCTCTTAATGCAAAATTCAGGTACACCTGATTAAAAATAAAAAAACTCCTGACCAGGCCAAACCAGCTTAATCAGGAGTTGCTGACATCAACAATTATTTATCCGTAAATCACATTCAACGAAATCGGTGCGCCGGTAAGCAACTTGGAAATAGGACAATTTTCTTTTGCCAGCTGGGCAAATGTTTTAAATTGTTCTTCTGATACGCCATCAATAGCAGTAGCCTTTAATTCAAGCGCAATACCTGTTATTTTCTGGGCAACAGGGTCCAGTTCTATCACCGCTTTTGTATCCAGATCACCAGCAGTAATACCCTGTTGGGATAAGATCGCTGATACTGCCATCGTGAAACATCCTGCATGACCTGCTGCAATCAGCTCTTCCGGGTTAGTACCTACACCGTCAGCAAAACGGGTATTAAATGAATACTGAGTATTGTTCAACACTGTACTTTGCGTAGAAATTTCACCTTTACCTTCTTTTAAATTACCGTTCCAATGTGCGTTTGATGTTCTTTTCATTTTGTTTAAATTTTATGACACAAATCTCAGGCTAAAAGCCGACATAAAATTTAACCCAGGTTAAAATCGATGATTTCTACATATAATGTAAGGATTTTTATATTTTACATTCACCCATTTTATAAAAAAGGGTGTAGTTCTTACATTAAACAGGTCTCATGAAACGATTATCAGCCATTTTATTGCTTGTTCTTTGCTGTATGTCCGCCGCTCAAGCGCAACAAAAGAAAAGAATAGGGAACGAAACGCCCGCACAAAAACAGGAACGCATGTCCTGGTGGACACACGACAGATTCGGTATGTTCATCCATTTTGGCTTATATGCCATGCCAGCCAGGCACGAATGGGTGAAAAACCGCGAACGCCTCACCGATGAACACTACCAGACTTATTTCGACCTTTTCAACCCGGACCTCTACAATCCAAAGGAATGGGCCAAACGGGCCAAAGCTGCCGGTATGAAGTATGCCGTACTTACTACCAAGCACCACGAAGGCTTTTGCCTGTTCGATTCTAAATTTACCAATTTCAAATCCACCAATACCCCTTTAAAGCGGGATATCGTAAAGGAATTTGTAGACGCTTTCAGAGCGGAAGGTATTAAAGTAGGGTTCTATTACTCTTTGCTCGACTGGCATAATCCCGATTTTCCGATCGATGAATTCCACTCACAACGTCCCACTACCGATGTTGGCAAGGATAGTATTTATGCCCGCCTGAACAAGGGCCGCGATATTGCCAAATACCGCACTTATATGCGCAACCAGATCACAGAACTACTTACCAGGTACGGTAAGATAGATATCATGTGGCTCGATTTCTCCTATCCCGGGTCTCATCCTGGCAAAGGGAAAGAAGACTGGGGATCTGTTGAATTGCTGAAACTTATCCGTAAACTGCAACCAGGTATAATCGTAGATAACCGCCTGGACCTGGATGAATACGAAGATGGTGCCGATTTCGCTACTCCGGAACAGGTGAAACCTTCTGAACTGAAATCATCTTACAATGGCATGCCTTTCGAAACCTGCCAGACGTTCTCAGGTTCATGGGGATATTACCGCGACGAGAACAGCTGGAAAACGAATCATGAATTACTGACACTGCTCATCACTTCTGTAAGCAAAAGCGGTAATCTGATCTTAAACGTAGGCCCCACCGCCCGCGGTACATTCGATTATCGTGCAGAACGTGCCCTGGATAGTATCAGCCAGTGGATGCATGTAAACGACCGTGCGATATATGGTTGTAAGGAAGCGCCTGAGAGCTTTGTTGCTCCGGAAAATACTATGCTCACCTACAACCCTGTTACCAAACGCTTATACATACACCTGATGCAATACCCTTCAGGTGGTAGCATTACCCTGAAAGGTTATGCTGCACAGGCAAAATATACACAGTTCCTGCACGATAACTCAGAGATTCAAAGAGAAGTGAAAGGAAATGACCTGGTGTTAACATTGCCTGAGAAGCAACCACCTTATACTATCCCGGTAATTGAAATAGTTCTTAAATAAAAAGAGCCTCAAAAATAAATAAAGGGTCAGACAATCATCTAAATGACCAATAGTCTCCACCAACTACCCTAATAAAGAGGCTGTAACTTTGGAATGCCCCTAAAGTGTATAACTTTAAGGGGCATTTCAAAGTTTACAATCTCTTTTTTTATTGTACATCATTAATATTAACTTGCACCCCGACCCATATTTTATCTTAAAAAGTTAACTTAACTGACATAATACCCTCATGAAAAAAGCCCTTTACCTTTTAATTATTTGCAGCATTTTCGCGTGCTCAAAAAAAGATCAGTACCATCCGCCCAAAGCTGTCAATGAAATAATGACCTTTCTGTATAGTATAGATTCACTCAGCGAATTTGCCATAGCATTGAACAAAACCCGGATCAGTAATGCTGATGCGGCCATTGGACTTACCGTATTTGCACTCGGTAACCAAACAATAAAGAATGCAAATACCAGCGGGAAAGACCTCCCTGACAGTGTTGTAAAGAACTACATCGTTAGAGGGGTACATAAACGAGATGATCTGACTGATGGAAAACAATTAACAACCCTGAGCGGAAAAGTACTGACAGTAAAAATAGTGGACGGTAAGGTCTCAATTAATGGCATCTTCTTTAGTTTCGATAGTGATCTTTCCAGCCAGCAGGCAGTATATATTCTTGCTAAAATGTTTACCAGTAAACCCGGCAACATTGACATAACCGTATATGATGCCACAAAATGGAACGAGACTCACCCCAGAGGAGAATTGCTTGCCGGCGCTAAGGTAAGCCTCTACGATAACTGGCTTAGTTTCTACAACGATCAACCTGTTTATGCTGCTATTTCAGATGCTAATGGGGTAGCACACTTTAACAATATTACCCCTTTCACTTACTTTACAGTGGTAACAAAAGGAGAGTTGTCCAGCTCATGGTACGATCATGTAACGCTTCATACTTATGTGAGCAATGATACGCTTTTCCAGTCGCAGACAGAAATCAGTAATGCGCCCCGCCAGGATGGCGCTGCTCCCGGCGATTTTCGTTTTACCGATGTAGACCAGAATGGTATTATTAATAGTAACGATGAAAAAAACATGCCTGTTCGTACAATTATTGTTAGCGCAGGAGAAACAACTACAGATAAAATATTGATCGGTTATGAAGTAAATCACCTTAAAAAGCTGCTCAGCAATTCAGCAGAAGCACAGGCATATCTTAACAGCACGATTGAGGGTATGGGTTCATCTCACTCGATTATTGTAATGACAGACAGCTACCTGAGTGATGATGCCGCCTGCACAGGGCAATGCGAATGGAGATCCTACGACAATTTCGAATTCAACAGTAGTGACACCAGGATTAAAGACATCTGGGACAGTGAATACACATCTATCGAGCAATTAAACAGAATTATCCTGAGCTGTCCTTCCATGACGGGAGATACGGCTAATTTAGCTGCACAGGCAAGAGGTTTAAGAGCTTTCATTTATATGGAAATGGCTGCCTACTTCGGTGGCCTTCCTGTTTATCCAAATGTGATTATGCCAAAAGATATCAGCCGTAGCTCACTGGCAGATACTTATAAGTTTATACAAAATGAATTAAACATTGCATTAGCTGCGTTACCGGTAACAGCCTCTCCGCCCCTTCTTACTACAGGTGCAGCCAAATCGCTGCTGGCGAGGATTGCACTGTACAACAATGACTTTACCGGGGCAAAATCTTATGCGAATGCAGTTATACAAAGTGGCAATTATTCTCTTGTTGATTCCACACAGAAATTTGCTGACCCTGCAAATGCAGAGGCAGTCTGGAGTCTTTCCTTACCTTCTTACTACACCGCATTTTTCGGTCATCCTTTTGCCCCTGTTATACGTCTGTCGGAAATCTACCTGATTAGCGCAGAAGCCGATATTGCACTGGGAAATGTCTCCACTGCCGCACAAAATATTGGCCTCATCCGTAACAGGTCCGGAATGCCTGCTATGGGCATCACAACCGCTGAAGAAGCAAAAGCAGCACTGGTAGATACATACCAGCGGGAATTTTACAGAGAGGGATACCGGTACAGGAGCCTGGTACGCTGGGGGCTTGCAACACAAGTACTCAGCAGTTTTGGATTCCAGACACACAATAATTTGCTTCCGATTCCCTACTCAATTGAGCTTACCCATCAGGCTACTATCGTCCAGAATCCTGGATATTAAAACAGAGATTATTTTTAAATAAAAGAGAGCCTGTATCGTAAGTTCGATACAGGCTCTCTTTGTTCAGGTACCTGATGGAGACTATCGCCATTTAGACAATTCTCAGACCCTTTATTTATTTTTGCTACAACCTCATTTTTATTTAAAAATTAATTTCTTTCCCAATACTTAGTTCATAGGCATCCTTCCCTGCCTCGAATATCTTCGCAGGCTCCGATCCTTCCAATGTAACAGAAGTCCCTTTCACCCGTATCCAGCTCCCTTCTCTCAACCCAACAACCGGTAACGGCTGCTGTACCTGGAACTCACGGATCCTGGTCTCCCTGGATTCTCCCATATGCAACACGCCAGGAACAGGGTCCATATAATGAGGGTTCAAATTAAACGGGATCAGTCCCATCGTCTGGAAACTGGCAGGATATACGATCGGCATATCGTTCGTTGTCTGCATATTCACGCCTCCGATATTACTCCCGGCGCTGCTGCCCAGATAAGGCCTGCCACTTTCCACAGCAGCTTTTAATACATCCATTATTTTCAACGCATGCAACTGCTGTACCAAGAGAAAAGTATTCCCTCCTCCAGTGAAAAACGCCTGCCCTTTCTGTACCGCTTCGACCGGATTTTCGAAAGTATGCAGGCCGCGCACACGCAAATTAACAGTAGCAAATGCAGTAATGACCCTGCTGGTATAATCATCATGGGAAATCCCACCAGGTCTTGCATACGGTATAAAGATCACTTCTTCTATTCCACTGAACAGTTCTTTGATTACCGGTAATAAATATTCAAGGTAAGCTTGCCCGTGTAAGGTAGAGGTACTGGCTAAAATAACATTCTTCATAATGAATGCGAAATTAGTTCATTTAGTAATTTATTCCTCTTCCTCATCTTCCAGCAGGGCTTCTTCTATCACAACAGCGGGTAAGGACTTTTTAGCGTTTATTTTCATTTGTTTCATCCGGTGGGCCTGGCTTACAAGGTTGCCTTTCCCATCCGTCATTTTCTTTTTGGAATCCTGGAAAGCGCCTGCTGCCCGCTCTAAATGAATTCCTATCTTTTCAAATTCCTCCACAAAAGAGGCCAGCTTATCATACAATTTTCCGGCCCTTTCCGCAATGGCTTTGGCATTCCTGTCTATACTGTCCTTCTGCCACATATCATTCACCAGTTTCATAGCAGTGATGATATTGGTAGGACTGATCAGGATGATCCTTTTCTTATACGCATACTGCCATAAAGCAGGGTCTGTCTGCATGGCCGTAATATAGGCCGCTTCTACCGGTATAAACATCATTACAAAGTCAAGACTGTCGGTAACGTCCTGGTAAGATTTCCCGCTTAACCCGTCTATATGTGCCTTAATGGAACGCACCAGCAATGCCAGCTGCTGTTGCTGTAAAACCGGGTCAGTGGATTTATAGAAATTCTCATAATGTATGAGAGAGACTTTAGAATCGATGACGATGGTACGGCTATCCGGGTATTTCACCAGTATATCCGGCTGTATGCTATCCCCGTCATCATTGATACTGCGCTTCTGCACAAAGTAATGGATGTCCTTTTGCATACCGGTATATTCCAGGATGCTTTCCAGTATCATTTCCCCCCAGTTACCCTGGTGTTTGACAGAACCCCGGAATGCCAGGGTAAGGTTATTTGCCTGCTCGGAAAGCGTCTGGTTCAGGGTCATCATATGCAATACCTGTTCTCTTAGCGAAATACGGTCGTCAGACTCCGTTTTCAGCTTCGCGCTGAATTCCTGCTTAAAAGAAGAGATATTCTCCTTTAAAGGGTCTAAAATCGCTTTTAAAGAGCTTTCCTGGTCCTTATTGAAGGCATTCTTCTTTTCTTCCAGTATCTGGCTGGCCAGTACCTTGAACTGGTTCTCGAATTTCTGGCCAATATTCTCTATCTCATTCTTCTGCTGATCGAGTTTTTCATTTTTATAATCCAGCTGTACTTTTAACCGGACATTCTCTGCTGATAATGTTTGTATCTTTTGCCGTGTTAATACAAAAGCGAGGATAACGCCTGCAATGAAAGCAAGCAGCATAATGAGGATGATATTTACCATGATAATGTGTTTTTGGTTATTTACCGCTGACGTACTTATTCCCTTTGATAATAAAGCGATAAGGCAGCAGTGCATCTTCTCCTGCATAATCAACGCCTATACGGGGTGTGGCAACGATATCTTCTTTTTTGGGTACAAAGCCGTCCGAGGCAATAATGATCTCATCCTCCAACAGGCTTCTGCCGGTATGTTTAACACCTATACCTAATGCCCTGGATACATTACCGGGCCCCCTGGTGAGTGTATAATCCGCCTTCTTTTTACCGGTACGTTCCAGCATGGCAGGAATCCCTTCCATCGGTTCTACCGCACGTACCAATATAGCATGAGGAATATCCTTTACATTGGTTACAATATTAAACAGGTGATGGATGCCATAACAAAGATATACATAAGCAGTGCCCCCCGGATAATATATAACGCTTGTCCGGTTGGTATGACGGCCGCCATAAGCATGTGAGGCCTTATCTTTCACACCGGCATACGCTTCCACTTCCACAATACGTCCGGAAGTGACGATACCATCAAATTTTGTAATGAGGACTTTTCCCAATAATTCCCGGGCAATCTTTACAACGTCTGCCCGGTTAAAGAATTCCTGTTCCAGCTTTATCATTATGCATTCACTGATATTATCTTTTACTATATCACAAATATATAGCTATTGGCAAAATAACGCTTTTATAGGCAATTCGTAGTATGGGGAATCTGCCTGTTTTTCGCTATCTTTAAATAAACCTCATTTTTGCTTAACCTGATTCTCAATAACGAAAACATAGGCACCCATTTATCTCCTGGTATGCCGCTGCTGGATTTCATCCGGTATCACCAACGCCTGACCGGTACCAAAACAGGTTGCAATGAAGGCGACTGCGGTGCATGTACCGTGCTGATTGGTGAAATCAGAGATAATGAACTGCAATACCGCACCTTCACCTCCTGCCTTACTCCTTTGGGAAATGTACAGGGAAAACATGTAGTGACCATAGAAGGGATCAACATGGATACACTTACGCCTGTTCAACAGGCAATGGTAGATCAGTCAGCTACGCAATGCGGGTTTTGCACCCCCGGATTTATCGTATCCCTTACCGGCTTCTGCCTGAGCCGGCAAACTGATCCCATTGCGGCAATAGACGGGAATATCTGCCGGTGTACAGGATACAAATCCATAGAACGGGCTGCTGCCACTGTAAAACAATTACTGCTTCCCAGGGAGGAAGAACAACCGGTAGACTTTGCCGTGGACCATGCCATTGTACCGGGATATTTTAAGGGGATAAAGGATCGGCTGGAATTACTCGTTGCGGTAAATGGGGAACATGCTTTTGAAAATGCAGATGAATTACAGATGAATGCACAACTGGTAGCCGGTGGAACAGATCTGTACGTACAAAAACCCGAAAAGATGCTGGAAGTACCGCTGAGCTTTGCCTGGAATGGCTTTAAAGGGATCACTAAACAGGACAATACTATTACCATGGGAGCGGCCGTAACAGTCAGTGATCTGCTGGAATCGCCTGTTATGCAGACTTATTTCCCGGAATTAAAAAGTTATATCAAAAGGGTATCCTCTACCCCCATCAGGAATATGGCTACCATTGCCGGTAATTTTATCAATGCCTCTCCCATCGGAGACTTTACCATATTCTTCCTTGCACTGAATACCATACTGGAATTTAACAGCGGAAGGGTATTACCGCTGGAAAAATTGTATAAAGGATATAAAGAACTGGACAGAGATCCGGACGAATATATACAACGTATCACTTTTGAATTACCTTCCTTATTTCATTTTGAAAAGGTAAGTAAACGTACACATCTCGATATTGCCAGTGTAAATACGGCTATCAATATTTCACTGAAAGAAAATATCGTTAGTGATGTCCGTATTTCAGCAGGCGGCGTAGGCCCTGTTCCTATGTTATTAAAAGCAACAATGGCTTACTTAACAGGAAAGAATATTAATGAAGATGTAGTAACAGCAGCAATAGAGATCGCCTGGAAAGAGATCAGCCCGATCAGTGATACCAGGGGAAGTGCAGAATATAAACGCTTGCTGTTAGGGCAACTGATAAAAGCCCATTTCATTACACTGCAACTACTATGAAAAATATAGATTCCCATACACATGTCAGTGGCCAGTCGGTATACCTCGATGATATTCCTTTAATACAAGGGACATTATTCGGCGCGGCTTATGCTTCTCCCGTTGCACATGGGACCATTACTTCATTGCAGCTGGAAGATGCCCTGCAGGAACCCGGCGTAATAAGGATATTCACGTACAAAGATATACCCGGAGAAAACCAGATAGGTGGTATTGTGCCCGATGAACCGTTATTGGCAGAACATCATGTCCACTACTGCGGAATGCCCGTTGCATTTGTGGTAGCACAAACAAGAGAAGCAGCAAGGGCTGCGGTGAGAAAGATAAAAGTAACGATTGATAAACTGCCCGTTATTACAGACCCGAGGGCCGCTACAGAATTTATCGTCCCTTCCCGTACTTTCAGTATGGGAGATACCACGGCCGCCTGGGAACAATGTACTGCTGTATTTGAAGGCAGTGCTGACATCAACGGGCAGGAACATCTTTACATAGAAACACAGGGCGCTTATGCCGTGCCACAGGAAAATAAAGCCATCCGTATTTACTCTTCCACACAAGGGCCTACTGCTGTACAACGCGCAATATCCAGGGTACTGGGCTTACCCATGCATCAGCTGGAAGTAGCAGTAACCCGCCTGGGCGGAGGGTTCGGCGGAAAGGAAGACCAGGCCAATACCTGGGCAGCATTATGCGCACTGGCGGCCTGGCATTTAAAGAAACCGGTGAAATATGCCCTGCACAGAATGGAAGATATGGCGATGACAGGCAAACGAAATCCTTATGTGGCAGACTTTAAAATAGGACTGGATGCTTCATTGAAGATCATCGCCTATGAGGTCACCTTTTTCCAGAATGCAGGGGCATCTGCGGATTTATCTCCGGCAGTGATGGCACGTACACTGTTCCATTGTACCAATGCGTATTTCATACCACATGTAAAAGCAACTGCTCATTGCTGCCGTACACATTTACCGCCCAATACTGCTTTCCGTGGCTTTGGCGGGCCACAGGGTATGTTTGTTATTGAGGCGGCCATTGCTCTGGCAGCAGAGAAATTACAGGTGGCCGCAACAGTCATCCAAAAGGCGAATCTCATCCGTCCCGGAGAAGAATTCCCTTATGGCCAGACAGCTAAAAGTGAAGCGCATACCAGTTGGGACAAAGCTGCTGAATTATACAAACTGGAAGAATTACAACAGGCCGTAAAAATATTCAACGCTAATAACAAACTATATAAAAAAGGGATCAGCTGCATGCCCATCTGTTTCGGTATTTCCTTTACCAATACATTAATGAACAATGCCCGCGCATTGGTACATGTATATAACGATGGCAGCATAGGCATCAGTACCGGTGCAGTGGAAATGGGCCAGGGTGTGAATACAAAGATCCTACAGGTGGCTGCCAGCGTATTCTCGGTCTCTCCCGACAGGATAAAGATCAATCCTACCAATACCTATCATATTGCCAACACCTCTCCTTCTGCGGCCAGCGCTACCGCAGACATGAATGGCAAGGCTACTTTAATTGCCTGTAATGCCATTCTTACCCGTTTAACACAGGTAGCGGCAGATTTCTTCCCCGACACTTCTATTACAATAGAAAATGAACGGGTACTGGCAAATGGACAACCAACCGGCTGGGACTGGAAAAGACTCATCTCCGAAGCGTTCGTCAGAAGGGTGAGTTTATCCGAGCATGCACATTATGCTACGCCGGAAGTACACTTCGACAATTACAAAGAGAAAGGACATCCTTTCGCTTATCATGTATATGGCACGGCCATACTGGAAGTAACCATAGATTGTTTACGCGGCACTTACATCACTGATGCTGTAAAAGTAGTACACGATTTTGGTACCAGCATGAATACGGATATCGATCGCGGGCAGATAGAAGGTGGCATCGTGCAGGGTATCGGCTGGATGACCATGGAAGAGGTCGTGTATGATAAAGAAGGCCGGCTGCGTTCCAATGCATTATCTACTTATAAAGTTCCGGACATTTATGCGGTACCTGCCGTATTGGAAATAGAAGCCCTGCAAACAAAGCAGGATAACCTGGCTATCTTCCGGTCTAAAGCCGTAGGAGAACCACCCCTTATGTATGGTATCGGTGTATGGTTTGCGTTACGCAATGCTATCCTTGCCTATCATCCATCTGCAAACATCCCTTTTACCACGCCAATGACTCCGGAAAAAGTATTGATGGCGTTATACTCAAAGAAGATAATGGAACATGCAAAAGAAGCTGGCTATATGGCAATTGATCAGTAAAAGCCTTTTACAGAATATACCTGTGATGCTGCTGTACGTGCTGGAAAGCCATGGCAGCAGCCCGGGGCGGCAGGGATTTTGTATGGCGGTGAACCTTACCGGTGAAATGGAAGGGTCCATTGGTGGTGGCATCATGGAGCATAAATTTGTGGAGATGGCAAAAGAGTTGCTGCAGCAGGAAGGTGCATTGTTATCTATCCGTAAACAGGTACATGATAAAAGTTCTTCCCAGCAGAGCGGGATGATTTGCTCCGGTGATCAGACGATATTATTATATCAGTTAAAACCAGCTGACATAGCTGTTATATCTGCCATTATACTTGCTGAAAATGAAGTACCGGTATCCGGGAAGCTAATATCCGGGACCTTAGTATTATCCCCTTCGGGAATTGCATTCAGTACGGATATTATCCCCAGGAATAATTTCACCATTTATGCTGAAAATGACTGGCTGTACCAGGAAGTATTAGGCTTCCAGCATAGCGTATTTATCATTGGCGGCGGGCATTGTTCATTAGCCTTATCTAAGATTATGCGGATGATGGATTTTTACGTGCATGTATTTGATACCCGTGCAAACTTACACACCATGTTGCAGAATAATGATGCACATGAGAAAACGATTTTAGATGACTACAGAGAACTGGAAAACATTATTCCTGCAAATCAATACATAGTAGTAATGACTTTTGGATACAGAACAGATGATATTGTATTAAGAAGCCTGATGAATAAACCATTTAAATATTTAGGCGTATTAGGTAGTCAGGCCAAAATCAATCAGATGTTTACAGATTACAGGGCAGAAGGTATTGAGCAGACATTGTTAAACAGCCTGCATGCTCCAATAGGTATACCGGTAAAAAGCCGGACTCCGGAAGAAATAGCAATAAGCATTGCAGCAGAGATCATACAGGTAAAGAACGCCAGCCTTCCCTGATCATTTTATAATTATGCTTCATCAGGGAAGCAGTACTTACCCTCTCACAATCGTCCCCGATATCAGTCCGTAAGGTTCATCCGTAGCAATAAAGATATCATTCCTGTTAACTAACCCAAACTGTTCCAGGTTAAAAGGAATATGATGTTTATTAGGCATCTGCAAACTGATCTCTTTTATCATACTATGCTCTTGTAACACGGCCTCTCCCATCGCATACAATGTCTGCTGCACAGATAAGCTGTTATGGAACGCAAACGTCTTTAGCAATGTGTTACGCACAGCGGCTGCACAAGCCGTAAAATCCTGCCCGTTGGAAATATACAACCAGCTTGCGGAACATTGTGTAGCCAGTATCCTGTCGGCCGTTTCTTTAAGAGAAGTATACTCATCGCGTATAAAATTCTCAAACCCCGAATCCGTTGTTTTCAGGATCAGCAAATCCTTCACGCCTGATCTTACCGTGATATTTCCCCTGCTTTGCACAATTAATGCGGTATTCTTATCCGGACCATTCCCTATATAAGCATGCGGATGAACACTGCCATCAAAGGCCATCCTGGTATAACCATGTTCAGTAATATCGATCGTTACCTTCGTTATCTGTGGATTATGGGCAATAAAATGGTCCGTCAGGTAAATACCAAACGCCTCAATGGAAGACGTAAAATGTTCCTTCGCCAGTGCATAGATGGTGTTCTTCTGCGTATCCGTGGCCAGCACCTTTGTATTGTCCCCTTCCGTATAAGCCGTGGTAAAATCCCCTTCCAGCGATATATTCACGGTAATCTGCCGTAATTCATGGTAATCTGCATGACGGATTATTTTGGACAAGTTCACGGCATTTTTGCCATAGGAGTTAAGGGTTAATTTTACACTCATGATGAAGGGCGTTGTTTAATAGTAAAGTACAAAATTATTTCCCTATTTTTAATAAGAATCAATTGTATGTTTGACCTGGCCATAAAAGGAAATAAAGTGCTTACTCCAGATGGGATCAGGGAAGCCATTGTTCTCATCAAAGACGGCCTGATCCTGGATATTGTCAGTCATTTACCGGCAGATGCTCCCGTGATAAGTGTACACGACAAAATATTAATGCCAGGTATCACAGACCCTCATGTGCACATCAATGAACCCGGCAGGACCAGCTGGGAAGGCTTCGCAACAGCCACCAAAGGTGCGCTGGCAGGTGGTATTACCACACTGGTAGACATGCCCCTCAATGCTTTTCCTGTTACGACCACCCTACCTGCCTTTGAAGAAAAACTACTGTCAGCAACGAATCAGTTATATACCAATTGTGGTTTCTGGGGAGGTGTAGTACCCGGTAATGACAATGAAATACCCGGATTGATAAACAAAGGCATACTAGGATTTAAAGCCTTTCTTACCCACTCCGGTATAGACGATTTCCCGGATGTAACAGAATATGATCTGCGAAAAGTGATGCCCCTGCTGGCCAGGCAGCAGTTACCCTTACTGGTACATTGTGAATTAAGCGGGCCTCAGCCGCCCGTCAGCGACCCGCGGTCATATGCAGCATACCTGGCTTCCCGGCCGCGCCAATGGGAGAACAACGCCATTTCCCTGATGATCCATTTGTGCGAAGCATATAACTGCCCTGTACATATCGTTCACCTCTCCTCCTCGGATGCCGTCGGGCAAATCGCAAGAGCGAAAGCAAAGGGCCTTCCCCTTACGGTGGAAACAGCGCAGCATTACCTGTACTTTAATGCAGAAGACATCCCCGACGCACAAACACCCTTCAAATGTGCTCCTCCTATCCGGGAAAAAGAGAATAATGACCTGCTATGGGAAGCCCTGCAGGCAGGTACTATCGACTTTGTAGCTACCGATCATTCCCCGGCTCCGCCGGAACTGAAACACCTGCAAAGCGGAGACCTTACCAAAGCCTGGGGCGGAATTATTTCCCTGCAACTGGCATTGCCGGTCCTCTGGACTGCCGCCAGGAAAAGGAATGTAACATTGCTGCAACTGCTGCAATGGCTATGCGAAAACCCCGCACGCCTGGCCGGTACAGATAAACGGAAAGGAAAGATAGCGCCCGGCTACGACGCAGACCTGGTGGTATGGGACGCAGATGAACAGTTTACAGTCACCTCACAAACGTTATATCATAAACATAAAGTAACTCCTTACCTCGGCGAAACGTTGTACGGAGTGGTAGAACAAACATATTTACGCGGAGTAAAGGTGTACGACAAGGGAATGTTCACACCACCCGCCGGAGAGATAATTTTAAGGCCATGAGTTACCTGCAAAGAGCCACCCATATTATGAACAGGATAAATACCCTCGCTGCCATCAGCGAAGATGCAAAGGGTATTACCCGCACATTCGGCACCGCCGCCTTCATAGCAGGCAGTGAACAGGTGATGCGCTGGATGCAGGAAGCTGGTTTGGATACACGTACAGATAACATCGGGAATATAAGAGGCCGATGGGAAACCGGTGCTGCCAGCACACTGGTCATCGCCTCTCATATAGATACTGTTATCAACGCAGGGAAATTCGATGGCCCGCTGGGTGTACTGATGGCAATAGATATTGTACAGGCATTAAAAGGGACCCACATTCCCTTCAACATAGAGGTCATCGCCTTCAGCGATGAAGAAGGGGTACGCTTCCATACTACTTATTTAGGTAGTAAGACCGTTACCGGCGCCTTCGACAACAGCTTACTGGATAGAAAAGATCATAACGGGACAACTTTAAAAGAAGTCATTGCATCAATGGGAAAAGATGCGTCCCGGTTACCCGATGATGTCATTCACAACTGGCAGGGATATTTTGAGATCCATATTGAACAGGGCCCTGTATTATACGACAGCAACATTCCCATAGCGGTCGTAACTGCCATTGCCGGCCAGAAACGCTTATCTGTCACTTTTAAAGGCATGGCCGGCCATGCCGGCACAGTGCCAATGAACAGCCGGCAGGATGCCTTATGCGGGGCCGCTGCATTCGTATTAGCCGTAGAAGAATATGCTGTTATGCATAAAATAGTCGCAACAGTGGGTTATCTTCAGGTAAGCAATGCGGCCAGCAATGTTATTCCGGGAGAAGTCACCTGTAGCCTGGATATCAGGAGCGCAGATCTCGCTACCTTAGACATGGCCAGTACCGCTCTGCAACAAGCAGCGGCAGGCATTTGTGAACAAAGGCAGTTACACTGCGAATGGCAGTTAGTACAGGAAAGCAAACCCGTTGCCTGCGACAGGGTCATGAACGGGTTACTGAAACACGCCATCACCGGATCGGGGTATGAGACAATACAGTTAGTCAGTGGAGCAGGCCATGATGCTGTCCCCGTTTCAGCAGTATCACCCATCTGTATGTTGTTTGTGAAATGTTATAAAGGGATCAGTCATCACCCTTCAGAAAATGTAGATGTGGAAGACATAGCAGCCGCATTAAAAGTATCAGATCAGTTTATGCTAAATTTAATTCACTATTAAATAACCGCCACGTATGGAAATATCAGCATTAACAAGATCTGTAGTAAAAAGTAATCATGCCGTGATTTGTCCGGATGGCTATGTGAACAGTATTGTTCCGGGATGGACGAACTGCACTGTCAATGTCATCATCAACGAACAGATGGGCGCCCGTTTTTGCCAGACACTGATTACGCTTAATGAAGACAGCCGTCTTACAGGCGCCACACAAGCCTCACAAATCTTCTTTTATGTTATTCAGGGCCAATGTACCGCAAATGAACAGCTACGTACTGCCGGCCAGTTTGTCTATATCCCCATCGGTACAGAATATACTATTGAGAATGCTGTTACCGGTACGCAGGTCCTTACCTTTCACAAGGTATACGAAGAACTGCCCGGATACGATGTTCCGGCTATCCTCTTCGGAGATGGGGCCAATGTAACAGGTACCCCCTTTCTTGGCGACCCTGCCTTGCGTTTGCAGGTACTCTTACCGGATGAACTACCTTTCGATATGGCCGTGAATATATTCACGTACGATCCCGGCGGGCACCTTCCTTTTGTGGAAACGCATATCATGGAACATGGCCTTACTTACCTGCAGGGACAGGGAGTATACATGCTGGACCATCAATGGTACCCTATCCGTAAAGGAGATTCCATATGGATGGCGCCTTATTGCCAGCAATGGTTCACCGCTATGGGGAAAGAACCTGCCGTGTACATTTATTACAAGAACGTGAACCGCTTCCCTACCACAATATGAGATTAAATGACCTTCCGGAAGAACAGCTGAAAACAGCCCTCACCCAATGTTGCGGATCAGGCGTATGGGTGCAGAAAATGCTGGATATCTTTCCTGTTAAAGATGAAACTGCATTATTATCCGCAGCTACTTTGTTATGGCATCAGTGTACAGAAAAAGACTGGCTGGAAGCATTTGATCATCATCCTAAAATAGGTGATAAAACAAACAACAAATGGGCATCTGAAGAGCAGTCGTCCGTAGCAGGAACAACTGCAACTGTATTAAAGGACCTGGAAGAATACAACCATCTCTACCTGAAAAAATTCGGTTATATTTTTATTGTTTGCGCAACAGGTAAACCGGCAGAAGAGATGTTATCATTATTACAGGCAAGACTTACTAACAGTCCTGAGAAAGAGATAAGAACAGCCATGGAAGAACAGGATAAAATCACCAGGATAAGACTACAAAAACTATTAGCAGAATGACAAAGATCACGACACATGTGCTAGACACTTCACGCGGCATAGCAGCGCAGAACGTACCCGTTGTACTGTACCGGCAACATGATGATTACTGGGAGGTGATCGCGGCCAATAATACTAATAAAGATGGCAGGATCGGCGAATTTGCCACTCAGAACGGGGAGTTGACGCCCGGTATCTACAAACTGAAATTCGAGACCAAAGAATATTTCGATCATCATTCCATCACTACCTTTTTCCCTTTTGTAGAAATCGTATTTACTGTTAATAAAGGAGAACACTATCATGTTCCTTTATTACTCAGCCCTTTCGGATATTCTACTTACAGAGGCTCTTAAATAATTAAATACCGGTATCTATATGCAGTGCTCTATAACAAATGATGAAAAAGAACAGTTACTGAACACATTAAAGACTGCCAATCTCCGCTTCCAGAAAGTATATCCCGGCGACAAACCAGATCGTCAGCCGGTACATACCGTATATGGCGGTGCCAATCTGTTTAAAGCAGATACCTGTAAAAGAATGGGAGAGATCGCATTACAACATCTGCTAACAAACGCGCCCGATTTCATCATGCTGGCAAAGGCATTACAATTTGGGGATTACTTCCCGCTGCCCGCTGCGGTATTCAATGCCCTGCCGGAAGCAGACAAAAAATCATCCCCTTACTGGTTACATTATACGGTGTATGAAAAGATCATCAGAAAACTACAAACAGAAGCAGTAGAAGATTTCCGCATCGACTTTGAAGATGGTTTTGGTAACAGGCCGGACGAGGAAGAAGATGCCACGGCTGTTACAGCCGCCAGAGAACTGGCACTGGGCATGCAAAACAAAACCATTTCTCCCTTTATAGGTATCCGTATCAAGCCTTTTACGGAAGATCTGAAGCACCGTAGTGTACGTACCCTCGATCTCTTCCTCACTACGCTGCTGGAACATACACATGGTATACTGCCTGCTAACTTCGTGGTGATGCTACCCAAAGTAACCATACCGGAACAGGTCACTACCTTAGTACGCTTATTCGAAATACTGGAAAAGAAACATCATCTTCCGGCAGGCAGCCTTCAAATGGAAACCATGGTAGAGGCCACGCAGATCATCATGGACGATGAAGGAAGGAACCCCCTGATGCGCATTATCAGGGCCAGTGAAGGCAGATGTATCGCCGCTCATTTCGGCACATACGATTATACGGCTTCCTGCGGTATTACAGCTAAATATCAGACAATGTCCCACCCTGTATGTGACTTTGCACATCACATGACTAAAGTAGCTTTAGGCGGCACAGGCATATTCCTGTCTGATGGTGCTACGAATGTGATCCCCATAGGGCCCCACAAAGGAGATCATCTCACCTTTGAACAACAGGCAGAAAACAGGGAAGTCATCCATCATGCCTGGCGTACAGGTTTCCATCACACTACCCATTCTCTTATCAACGGCTTTTACCAGGGCTGGGACCTCAACCCTGCCCAGTTACCCATGCGTTATGCAGCTACTTACCATTTCTTTTTAAGCAACTATACCGACGCTGTATTCCGTTTAAAAACCTTCATAGAAAGGTCCGCTATCTCTACATTAACAAAAGATATTTTTGATGATGCGGCCACCGGCCAGGGATTACTTAATTTCTTCATCAAGGCCATCAACTGCGGGGCCGTTTCAGAAACGGAAGTACTGGCAACCGGACTCACCCTGGAAGAAATACGCAGCCGCTCATTTTACAGGATTATTGAAGGCAGAAGAGGAAAATAACCCACATTATACAGTACCAGCTCACAATATTGTCCAGAATAGTTCCAATATATTAAGTTTTTGTACCTTTTAATGGATAATTCATTGTTCATGGGGCATGTCGGAAGACTATGCCCTTTTTTTATTCATTAAAAACACATTGCTATGCAACAATTACTGTATCCTTTTCCTGACGGTGTCAGCCCATATGCTGATACCCTTGAATCTCAGATCAGACAATGGATCTACCAGGATTATGGTTATCTGCCAGAAAAGATCAAGAAAAAGTACGAGCATACCGGCGTAGGGTATGTAGGTGCAAGACTTTTCCCTAACACCAACTACGCAGGCTTACTCTCCATTTGCCGGTTTTCTCTCTGGGCATTCATTAATGACGATGCCTATGAACGTTGTACGGCAGATCAATTACAACAGGTAAGAAAACAGGTCATTGAAGCGCTGGAAGGCCATCGCACCAAAGGCATGTATACACAGCTTTCTGTATTAAGGGAAGAGCTGCTGCGTCTGGCCTCCCCGGACTGGATGCAACGCTTCATTGCCAGCATTGACAGCTATTTCACGGGTATGCTGGCGGAAATCCCCTACCGAACGAGTATGCGCTATCCGGGTTCCGGTGCCTACATCGCTATCAGGGAATATGCAGCCTGTGTGTACCCCCTGGTGAACCTGGTAGAACTGGAAACAGGTGCAATCCTTCCGGACGAAGTAGCCATTCACCCCGTTATTCGCGAAATAAGCCGGCTTACCTGCCGCATTATGGCGTTCTGTAACGATTTATATTCCGCCGGTGTGGAAGACGGTAAGGATGTGTTAAACCTTGTATTAGTGATGCGGAATGAATTGCAGTGCAGTACAGAAGAGGCCTACAGCAAAGCGCTGGCCATCCATAATGAAGATGTGCAGTGTTTTGTGGCCATGCGTAGCTGCTTACCCGATTTTGGCTGTGCCAATGAAGCGGTACGCGCTTTTGTAGACAGCATAGGACTGATGATACAGGGACACCTGCAGTGGCTGGATTACAATACACAACGCTATAAACAGAACGGACATCCGGGATTTGATTTTAAGAACTGACCGGCCTTTCTTCTTTGAGGCCCAGGTACTTTCCGATCACCTCACATAACTGTTTATACTCAATTGGTTTACTGATGTAGTCATTGGCGCCCAACGCCAGGAAGTGATTGCTGGTTTCGGTAAAAGCATCTCCTGAAACAATAATAACAGGTATATCCATCAATAAGCTATCTGCTTTAATATGTTTCAGCGTTTCTATGCCATCCATAACCGGCATCTGGGTATCAAGAATAATCAGGTCGGGCGTTTTCAGGTTCGCTGCAGCCAAACCGGTTACACCATCTGCAGCGATCTGTATATCAATCCCTGCATCAGACAGAAAGTGACTCAGGATCGTACTGCTCATTTTATCATCATCAATGACCAATACCGATTTGTGATGGAAATAAGAAAGTATATTCTGTTCATGATCTGTCTGATTGCTATCCCCTGTTATTAATGGCAACGTTACCGTAAAAGTACTGCCTGTACCTACGGTGCTTTCAACGGTCACTTTCCCTCCCAGCAACTCCGCCAGATGTCTGGTAATAGGCAATCCCAATCCGGTCCCTGCTGTAAAATTATTTCCTTCAGATACGAATACATCAAAAATGCTCTCGTGTTTATTCTTTTCAATACCCATTCCCTGATCGTTAATACTAAGGGACCAGCTATCTCCTTTCCTCTTTATTTCAATACGGATCGTAGTATTATACCTGGTAAATTTAATAGCATTCCCCAGCAGGTTGCTGATGATCTGCCCTAACTTTATTTTATCTGTAATAATGGATTCAGGCATAGCCGGATCAAACTCATATTCCAACTGCACGGATTTCACCAGTGCCACATATTTTTGTATACCGATAATATCCAGGATACCGGGTCTTAACAGGAAACTGCTCTTCTCTACATGCTGCAATTTTCCACCTTCTATACTGGATAACTCCAGTACATTATTCAATATCTCCCGTACATTGTAACTGGCCACATATAAAGGTTCTATAAGAGAGGCTACTTTCTCTGTATCCTTTTTAATATTATGCCGCATCAGTTGTGCTATACCAAAAATAGCATTGAGCGGATTGCGGATCTCATGACTTGTTTGCCGTAGGAAAATGCGTTTGGAATGGTTCGCTCTTTCCAGTTCGATGGTCCTTTCCTGCACAAGATGTTCCAGCTGATTATTATGGTCCAGCAGCGCATTCAATAGCTCTTTATTATTCTTTTTGTAAAAAAGTATGGCCTGAATATTTAAAAAAAGAATAGATATAATGCATAACCAGCGCAGGAAAAACTGGATATTATATCCCAGCGGGATAGGTTGGAAAATACCAAAATAGAAATTCAGCTCCATCACTATCAATGAAAACGTAGCAGCTGAAATACCAATAATAATAGGACGCCTGTTTTTATAGATCAGTAAAGTAGCGCTGATCAGGAACAGGAAAATTAGTCTTATTTCGATAATAATACCCAATAATGCGCCAAAATAAATAGCCCATATACAATGTAATACGATGAGGGTCAGGCCGGCTGCTTCATGTTTTTTAAACTTGTTTAAAAGGGGAATGCAGAAGAATGCGAGGCTTTCCATTATAGCAGGAATAAGCAGCATTTTACTGTGTGTTACAAAATAGAATGCGGTACCAATGACCAATGCAAGGACACCGGTAGAGAGTGCGAGGGAATTTGCAATAGTAATACCTTTCTTAGCCTGTTCGTCTGTAATGTCTTCCGTACCTAATGCAATGGTTTTGGGAAAAAAAGTCGGGTTCATAAGAATTGGTTATTTACAGAATATATCTGCCAAGGGTTCTGGTCACAGTTGTAGTTAGTATCGTCGTCGTTTTGTTGTCGTGGAATTAATCTGATGACAGGTTAACTCCCTTCTAATATACAATAATTTTTCATATTTATAAATATGGCCAGAATAGTATTGTCCGTTTTAGCAGGGGCACAAAAAAAAGTGAAGCAATTAGATCGCTTCACTTTTCATCTATTGAAAATATTATTTTTAGCGGAGTACTCTTTTGCTGCCGGCTCCCCAGAAATTCATGACATCTTCTTCTGTACCGGTGAATGGTCCTGAAGAGTTCACTTTTAATCCGGCCATTGCAGAGGCAAATTCTCCTGCCTCCTGGATACCGGCACCCCTGTTACGTTTGTAGAGATAACCAGCCATGTAGGTATCACCGCAACCGGTGGTATCTGCATAGTTGCCGGGGATATATGGAGGAACGCTGTACAGGGTATTATCCTTGTAGATAACAGAGCCCATACTGCCCAGGGTAATGACGATTTCTTTCACGCCCCAGTCCGATACGATCTTGGCACTTTTGGTGATATCTTTTTCACCGGTCAGTACTTCCATTTCGTATTCGTTGGCTTTTAAGATATCTACATATTGCAGTGCTTCTTTTTTAGCGGGCCAGCCTACCGGTAATACCTCTTCGTCCTTTACAGTCCTGAGATAACCCTGAGCGTCCAGGGAAACGATGCCTTTACCGGACAACAGCCTGATAACATCTACCGGAATATCTTCTGCCAGTAACGGACCGAGGTGATATATAGCGGCGTCAATATTAAGTAACTGTTCTACAGTGAATGGGTCGGCCTGCTGAGAGACTCTTTGTGTGCGGATATCCAGGTTCTCTGAATACTTATTTTCGAAGTACACGGTGTTTCTGCTGGGCACGACGTTCACATTGATGCCTTTATTGCGCAGATCGGATACGAACTGCATTTCTTTGGCAGCAAGGGAAGTAACCAACAGATAATTCACATCCAGGTTCCGGATCGCATTTGAGAAATAGAAGGATGTGCCTCCGGCCATTTGTACAACCGTTCTGGTAGTAATGATCCTGTCTAGTGTAATATGTCCTATACAACAAATATCAAACATGTATAATGTTTTTAAGTCTTCTTAATCCTTATTAAAATCTGAGCTTGTTGTAGGTAGGTAGTGCAAATATATGGAATAATAACATTTGAATGATAAAAAAAAATAATGATTTATTAATGAAATTATAGTGGGTTTCCTGCAGTAAAGTACCTTTTGTTATTGTATATCAATGTCATAGAATATAAGGGCGTAAAAAAATAATGCGATACAGGGATAAAAATATCCTGTATCGCATTATTTTGACTAGGTGCGCAGTGCTCTTTTTACTTTTTCAGATGTCTGATTATATTGACAGTATAACTGATATCCTTTTTAATGTTGCCATTGCCGTCTGTATTATGATAACTGCATCCGAAGATAAATTCCATCATGCCACTACCCGGAGCGGCCGTATGCAGCGTGTCCGCAATCTTTAATTCCTGGCCTGCCGGTGTCTGCTGACCGGCATTGATAGCACAGCCCTGCCCTACTCCTATCAATACGTTCTTTGTATCCCCGATAGCTGCCCCATAGGATTTAATCCAGGTGAGCACATCTTTTGAAGTATTCCAGTAAGACATTGTCATCACATAGTCTATGTACTTCTTACTCTTTTTGATCTGGGCAATGTTGTAGTTGTTGTAATCCACCACAGAAAGGATACGGCCCGTCTTGGAATCAGGGCCCAGGTATTTACCCAGCGCAACGATCCCGCTATCAATATTGGCGGTATGAGTACCATTACCATATTCAAGGTCCAGGTCCACACCGTCCAGTTTCCAGTTGTCCAGGGAGTCTTTCACCACTTTAGCCATGGCTGCGGCATCTGTACCTGTAAGGTTTACGAGGTTGCCGGCAAAGGAAGTTCCCACTACACGAATCCCTCTCTTTTGCAGGTTATGCGCAAGTACAAGCACATCATTCCAGTTATTCTGGCCGGATACTCCCCTGTGCTCAAATTCCCAGGTACCGGCAGGCGTTTTGCCTATACCCAATGTGAAAATGTTAACCACGTCCACACTGTCCGGAATAGCATCCAGCGGACCTACGGAGGACCTGTCGTAACAGCAGCCTCCCCAATACTCTACCATGAGCGGTCTTTTAGTAAGGTATTTGATGGTGTCTGCAGGATGAGTAACAGTAGTGTCGGGAACGTTAGGTTTAGTTGGTGCTGCATCCCTTTTACAGGCGGCCAGACTAATCAACAGTACAATAAATAAGGTGGAATTGAATTTCATAGACCAGGGTCTTTTAATAGTTAAAAAATAGACTTCCGGCAATATAGAACGCATTAAATATCACATTCGTATATTTTCCCTGCGGCCGGTTAGCCATCGTATATCAAAGCATAGATTAACAGATGTAGTTGATCGATAAATACACTGCACCTGACTGTTTAGCTCTCTGATCTGGCTTTGGAATATGGGTCAAGGATTTGTTTTTCAATTTAACTTCACCTGATATTCACGTCAGATAAGGTATTTATCGATCAACTACATCCGGCGCGAAGATTATATAATCAAACTGAGGTACTACCAGGTAATTGCTGAAAAAGTAAAAACCTTACAAATGAACTATCTTTGTGTCCCTTTTATAAATTTCCGCCGTACAAATCAATGATCATGAATTTTTACACTCGTAAATGGGTAAAACCAGAAGACCTGAATGCACATGGAACATTATTCGGAGGCAGTTTATTACGCTGGATAGACGAAGAAGCTGCTATCTATTCCATCATTCAACTGGGAACGAACAGATGTGTGACGAAATACATGTCTGAAATCAATTTCATCAACTCTGCCAAACAGGGCGATATCGTGGAACTGGGTATCAAGGCAATCAGCTTTGGCCGTACTTCCCTTACACTGGCCTGTGAAGTAAGGAATAAAATCACGCAAAAAAGCATTCTCACCATAGATAAGATCGTATTTGTAAGTGTAGATGAAAAAGGCGTTCCTTCTCCGCATGGCAAAACGGAGATCACCTATACCGACGAACGACTGCGTGAAGAGTAGTGATTGTTAGTACCTAATGGTATTGCTGAAAAAGTGATCGCGAAATAAAGAAAGGGTTGGCCAACTGGTCAACCCTTCTTCATTGTTATATAGAAAGTGTCTTCTCTATTTGAACAAGTTCACGGTTACCCCTACCTCATACGTACCATCTACATAAGTCTTCACACCACCTGTCTGCGTAGTATACATTGCCTGTACCCCTACTGTTTTCATGATATTCACTCCTATACCGGTTGTCAGGCTTTTAGAAGTATGATACATTGCCATTACATTGGCAACGTTATTCAGCAAAGATACATTCACACCAGCATCCAGGATGTTGTCATATCCTCTTACCCCGCGGTAACAGAGTTTCGGTTCAACAGCCGTAATGGTCTCATCTACGGCAAACTTGTAAGAGGCAGCTGTGAAGAAAATCCCACCCCCATCAACAGCTTTGTTATCGCCGGTGACAAGGCTTCTTACATTTGGTATTGAAGCCTGCAGGGTGAGTTTAGTATCCGTATATGCCATACCGTATTCCGCTTCAAAATAATTATCGCGGCGGTTGAATGCACTTACCGATGGATCTGTCACATCCCCATTTAAGTTTTTGTAATTGACACGCTGTACATTCCATGCCAGTGACAAACCAAAATGCAGCTGATGATCAGCATCGCTCAGTGGCAGGTGATAAGCGTAAGTAATTGCAACGCGGGTCCTGTTGATAAGGCCGGCCACATCATTGAAGATGTTCAGCCCTGCACCTACCCTGTTCCCCACCGCAGCATCTGCGGTGAAGAACTTAGTTACAGGCGCACCCTCAATACCACTCCACTGTTTGCGGTAAGCCGCATTCAGGTGAAGCCCCTTTTCAAGACCGGCCATTGCCGGGTTACTCAGGTACTGGTTTTGAAAGTACTGGGTACCGGATGGCTCAAGTAATGCCTGAGCATTACTGAGTGATTGCGCACCGGCTTTGCTACCTGCTGCCAGTATAAGGCAGCTAACGAATAAGGAACGTATATTCATAAAATAAGTTAATTCCGGTCTCTGATGATAGTGATATAACCCTTCGCAGTCTTACCACCTTCAATCGTTAAAATATAATAGTAAGTACCTTCTGCAAGCGGTGAACCATTCATGGTACCATTCCATTCATTGTTGTAGTTTCTACGGGTATATACCAGCCGGCCGGCACGATCGTAGATCTTCACTTCATTGTTCGGATAGCTGTCTATGTTTTGGATTATCCACTTATCGTTCTTACCGTCACCATTTGGCGTAAGGATATTCATCGCATCCACCTTGAAGTCTTCTACCACTTTTACACTGATCATTGCACTGTCCTGGCAGCCCGCAGCATCTGTTACTGTTACGCTGTAAGTGGTGTTATCCATTGGTCTTGCCTCCAGGATATCAGTCAGCTGACCGCCGATATTACCATCTGCATTATTCCAGCTGTAAGAAGTACCACCGGTTGCAGTGAGGTGAACGATATCTCCTTTGGAGACCGTACTTCCTTTATCGCTGCTGATGTTGATGACCGGTAAGCTGTTAGCGGTTACGGTGAAGCTGCGGCGTAATGTATCAATACCTCCGTTAGCAGTACCACCATCATCCTTTATGGTTACGGTCACCGTTGTGATACCCCATGCACCTGCCTTCAGCTGATAGGTGACAACACCTGCCGCACTTACAGACAATACATCAAAGTTTGGTTTATCAGCACTTACAAAGAAGCCATATGTCTGATCAGTTTCCACTGCCGAAGCGCCGGTTAACTGTATCGTGTGCGTATCTGTGTTTGTACACATTACCGCATCAGAGATAGCATCCAGTAAAGGCGCCTGGTTTACCAGTTTCACATTCACTGTTACAGTTTCGGCTATGCTGGTATTCAATCCGTCACTTACCGTGATAGTGAGGGTCACCGTGCTGTTCGCTTTACTGTTAAGAAGCGTCACGTCCTGTACATAGAGGCTACCCTTCTTATCAATGGCGAACGCTCCACCGGAATCATCGCTGGCAATCGCCCAGTTCTGCAAAGTACCCCTTGCTTCTGTAGCCGTTACTATTCCAACCGGTGTACCAACCGGGCTCCTTTCAGCAATATTGAAAGTTTGACCCGTACCAATAACAGGGGCAGTCACATCGTACACAATAGCTAAGAGATTGCTTGCGGAGTTGCCGTTACTAACAACATTCACCGCTGAACCAGCCGGTACGTTAATATTTACAGTGCCATCAGCAATAGGTGTGATCAGCGCTGTATAAGTGATATTATCAACTGTTTGCAGATTACTAACTGTTGCATTGGATGCTGTAATACCGCCCGCAGTTAAACCTGTCACCGCTTCGCTAAATACTATTTTCACGGTAAACGGTGCATTTACAACAGAGCCGGCTGTAGTAGATAACTGAACAGAAGGAGTTGCTGTATTCACGAACACACCAATTGTAACAGCTACATTGTTCAATCTCAGTACAGCATTATTGGTGGCGATATCTTTTATAGTACTACCATTCAATACCAGGCCACGCACTTTAATACCATTCATACTCATATCTCCTGGCTGCACTGTATAACTAAAGACTAATGCACTGGTACTACTACCACTTATATAGGTCGCCTTTACATCACCGGTAGTCAGTCCTATAATGATATAAGGAATACCGGTTGCCGTATTTACTACCACATTTTCACTGTAATTAACAACGAAAGTCAGTGTAGTACCATCTTTATAATATCCGTTCGCAGGCACAGCTACTGAAGTTACAACAGGTGCTGTTGCATCATAAGTTACGTTTAAGCTGGTCACCGCCGCGGTATTATCATTGTTACCGATGTTCACGGCCACCGCAGCAGGAACATTGATGCTCACGGCACCATCTGTCAGCGGTGTTACCAGTACGGTATAGGTAATATTATCTGTTGTTTGTAGATTGCTCAATGTAGCATTGGATGCTACAATATCTGCTATGGTAAATCCTGTCACCGCTTCGCTGAATGTGATCGTTGCCGTGAATGGGGCATTCACAATTGCAACAGCTGTAGTAGACAGCACCACTGAAGGATGTGATGTGTTTACAAACACACCAGTTGTGCTACCAACATTGTTCAGCGTTAACACAGCATTATTCGTAGCTGCATCCTGCATGGTACTACCATTTAATACCAGGCTACCCACTGCGATGCCATCCATATCCATATCTCCGTTCTGTACGGTATAACTGAAGGTAAATCCGTCTGGTCCTGAGGTACCTGTGTACAATGCCTGTACAACAGCAGCACCGATCATTATATTAATATAAGGGCTACCACCAGTGGTATTCAGTATGATATTTTCGCTGAACTTAACGGTGAAGCCAAGCGTAGTACCAGCCTTGTAATAACCATTTGCAGGTACGCTTACCGAAGTAACAACAGGCGCTGTTATATCGTAGGTAACACTTAACGTATTTGAAACGGTGTTACCATTACTACCAATATTTACCGCAGCATTTGCAGGAACGCTTACCGTCACAGTACCATCTACTGTTGGTGTTACCAGTACGGTGTAGGTGATATTATCTGAAGTTTGCAGGTTGCTTAAAGTAGCATTGGATGTTACTATATCTCCAATGGTGAAACCTGTCACAGCTTCATTATAGGTGATCGTTGCCGTAAATGGCGCATTCACAACTGCAGCAGCCGAAGTAGATATTACTACTGACGGTTTCGCTGTATTTACAAATACACCTGTAGTACTACCTGTATTATTCAGTGTTAACACCGCATCATTGGTGGCGGCATCTTTTATAGTACCACCATTTAATACCAGGCTGCCGACTGTGATACCATCCATATCCATGTCTCCATTCTGCACGGTATAACTGAAGGTCAATGCTGCCGGTCCTGATGTACCGGTGCATGCTGCCTGTACAACTGAAGCACCAATGGTCACATTGATATAAGGAGTACCACCTGTCGTATTCAGGATAATGTTCCCATCAAAATTAACCGTAAAATCAAGAGTGGTCGCAGCTTTATAATATCCATCTGCAGGTACTGCCACAGATGTAACAACAGGCGCTGTTCCATCATAAGTGAAGCTTATGGTATTGGATGCCGTATTATCATTACCGGCAATATTCTGGGCCGCAGCAGCAGGAACACTGATACTCACAGTACCGTCTGCAACAGGTGTTACCAGTACGGTATAAGTAATATTATCCGCAGTTTGCAGATTACTTGCCGTTGCGTTAGTTGCAGCGAAATCTGCGGTAGTCAAACCTGTTACCGCTTCACTGAATGTGATGGTTGCTGTAATGGCCTGGTTCACTAATGCCGGTGCAGTAGTTGACACCACTACAGAAGGCCTTATTCCACTCACAAATACACTCGTCAGGTTACCGACATTCTGCAGTGTCACATCCGCATTGTTGGTAGCTACATCTTTTATTGTAGCCCCATTCGTTTGCAGACTGGTTCCCAGAGCAGGTCCATCCATATCAAGGTCGCCGGACTGCACCGTATAACTGAAGGTCAATGTACCTGTACCACTACCGCTTACATAACCCGCATGTACTGTACCGGTAGTAAGTATCATATCGATATAAGGAGTACCACCCGTTACATCCACTACAACACTCTCGGGGTAGTTAACGGTGAAGTTCATTGTAGCACCCAGTTTATAATATCCGTTAGCGGGTACGCCAACTGTTAAAATGGTCGGTGCTGTAGCATCATACATTACATGTATGGTGTTGGATGCAGTGTTACCATTATTACCGATGTTCACCGCAACGTTCGCTGCAACAGCCAGACTTACATCTCCGTCAGCCGCTGGTGTAACCAGTACCGTGTATGTAATGTTATCTGCGGTTTGCAGGTTACTGAGCGTAGCATTCGTAGTAGTGATATCCCCAGTAGTGAACCCTGTTACGGCCTCACTGAAAGTGATAGTAGCTGTATATGGTGCATTTACATTTGCAGCCGCAGCAGTAGACACTGCTACTGACGCATGTGTTGTATTCACAAACACATTGGCTGTGCTGCCCGTATTGTTTAATGTAAGTACTGCATTATTACCGGCTGCATCTTTTATGGTGCTGCCGTTTAATACGAGGCTACCCACTGCAATACCGTCCATATCCTGATCCCCATTCACCACGGTATAACGGAATGTCATCGTGGTGGCTGTAGCGCTCACAGATGCGGCTTGTACAACGTTGCTGCCGATTGTTACATTAATATATGGACTGCCACCTGTTGTATTCAGATTAACAGCTCCATCGAATGTAACGGTGAAGTCCAGGTTATCACCTGCTTTGTAGTACCCGTTCGCAGGTACACTTACAGCGTTGACAACCGGTGGTGTTACATCGTATACAACGCTTAACTGTGTAGCAGCTGTATTACCATTATTACCGATATTCACAGCTACATCAGCGGCTACATCCAGTGTAGCAGCACCTTCTGCTGTTGGTGTCACCAATACGGTATAAGTAATATTATCAGAAGTTTGTAAGGTGCTTAGTGTGGCATTACCAGCAGTTATATCTCCGATGGTGAAACCTGTTACGGCTTCGCTAAAGGCGATAGTAGCCGTAAATGGCGCATTTACAATACCAGTCGCAGCAGACAATACTATAGAAGGATGTGCCGTATTCACTTTCACATTTGCCGTGCTACCTATACTATTCAATGTAAGTGTAGCATCGTTACCCGCAGCATCTCTTATGGTGCTGCCATTCAATAGCAGGCTACCTACTGTAATACCATCCATATCCATATCGCCATTCAACACGGTATAAGTGAAGGTCAGTGCAGACGTAGCCGTATGGCTAAGCGTTGCGTTTACTACAGCGCCACCAATTGTTACATTAACAAATGGACTGCCACCTGTAGTATTTAAATCAACAGCTCCATCGAATGTAACGGTGAAGCTCAGATTATCGCCTGCTTTGTAATAGCCATCTGCTGGTACACTTACTGAGCTTACTACCGGTTTGGTAATATCATAAGTAAAGTTCAGTGTGTTCGTAGAGACTGTATTTAGGTTACCCGCCACATTCTGGGCTACGGACGCAGGTACTTTTAACTGTACATTGCCGTCTGTAATTGGGGCAAAGGTGACTGTATAAGTGATGTTGTCTGAAGTTGTGAGCGATGTAACAGTTGCATTCACCGGCGCCAGATCAGACATTGTAAATCCTGATACGGCTTCACTGAATGTGATAGTAGCCGTAAGTGCATGATTTACGATAGCCGGGTCTGAGGTAGTCAATGTAACGCTTGGTCTGGTTGTATTTACAAGCACACCGGAAAAATCTGCCGGATTTTGTAATACAACATCGGCGGTATTCCCGGCAGCATCATTTATGGTACCACCATTTACTTGCAGGTTAGTACCCAGGCCAACACCGTCATTATCAGCATCCCCATCTACTACAACGTAGCTGAATGTTAAGGCATTGGTACTGGAACCACTTACATAACCCGCGTTAACCGTACCGGAGTTCAGTACAACGCTGATATAGGGTATTCCTCCTGTTGTATTCACTACTACATTCTCCGAGTAATTAACAACGAAGTTCATAGCTGAACCTATCACATAGTATCCGTTAGCAGGTCCGCTAACAGATGCAACAGTGGGTGCAGTCAGGTCTATCGTCCAGTTGTAAGTAGCCGGCGTACCGATATTACCTGCAGCATCTGTTGCTCTTACAGACATTGTATGTGCCCCTTCAGCAAGACCGCTAATGACAGCCGGAGACGAAACAGCTGTATAAGCAGTTCCATCAAGGCTATTCTCGAAAGTGCTGCCCACTTCATTGGAAGAGAAAGTGAAAGTGGCGCCTGTATTATTGGTCGGATCGTTCGGACCAGTTAATATTGTTGTTACCGGGGCTGTCTGGTCCAGCGTTATCGTAGTCGAATAACCCTGTACATTCAGTGCAGCATCCATATACTGTACGTATACCGTTTTCAATCCATCACCTGCAGAAAGCGCCCAGGATTTGCTGGTTGCAAATGCTTCATAAGCACTCCATGCGCTGCCATCGTTAGAGAAACGCATCTGGATACTGCTCGCGTCGGTGGCAGCAAGCGTTAATGTTACAGTGGCATTGTTAGTAAATGTTGCACCACTATTAATAACTATTGAACCTACCGGTTTTGTTTTATCTATTGTATAACTTGGACCACTTGTATAAGGCGCATTTGAAACAGTAGGAACAACCCCTGTTCCTGTTACATTCAGGCGAAGTGTACCATCACCAGAACCGGTATTGACACTCACTGTATAAGTGGCTCCGCTACCGGATACACTGGCAATAGATGCACCTGTAACACTACCGGCAGTAGTTAAACTGAATGATGATGTGGTAACGCCTGTAACAGCCGCGTTGAAAGTTACCGTGTAGTTAACACTGCCGGCAGCTGTTGGTGTTGCATTTACGCGTACAACAGAGCTAACCATAGAAGTAGGAGGATCGAGCCGTACAATCCGTCCGTTACCTGATGTAGCAGCATCATTCACAAATACCTGACCGCTGCTGTTCACTGCAAGTCCCCACGGATAAGAAAGGGCAGCACTGGAAAGTCCGGTGTAAAGTACAGTTCCTGTTGCGTTAACCACTACAGGATAGGTATACTCTACTACCTGCGCGGTGGTAGATGATGTACCTTCACTGGTATATAGATTATCGCTGGCATCAATAGCCAGTGAAGTATATGATTTGTTTGATCCCAGCGTAGTAAGCGTACTATACGACGGATAGCTCAGTTTAAATAAATTACCACCATTCGTTTCCAGGAAACCCAGGAAATAAATATCGTTATGGGAGTCTACTGACAAACCCCAGGGATAGGAAGTAGCATCTGCCGGATAAGAAAGTTCGGTATGTGCAGGCATCCCGTTATAAATGAGAGAACCCGTAGTATTTTCTGCACCTGCTGGATATTTCCATACCTGGTAGGCCGCGGAGGCCCCATCGTACTCCAGGGACAATAAATTATCGGAATTATCCACAGCCAGGGATGAAAAGAATCTGCCTGTCTGAATTACAGTAGCTGTATAAGAGGGTGCTGTTAATTTGATAATTTCCCAATTATCTCCGGAACTAGCGCTCGTCACAAAAACATCTCCAAGACTATTTACAGCGATTCCCCAGGGATAAACAAATGCAAGCGCCGTCTGGTAAGCCAATCCTGAATAAATAACCGATGTGATTGCCGGATTACCATTAATATATTTAACCACATCGTAATTGTCATTCGTGGCGTTATAACGCACCTCGAATATATTATTACTGAGGTCTTTAGCCATGGCAGTGTAAGGACCGTTTGCTTCCAGCTGTGTAGCTGTATATTGAGCGAAGCCGTGATAGCCAGTGAACAAAAAGCATAATATCAGCAATAGTTTGCTGATAACCTTTGTAAAGGTGTTCTTCATATGAACATATTAATTAAATACAGAGAAAGGGATTTTGCCATCCTGACACGGATTCATTATGGATCATTTCAAATTCTTTCGCATCATAGCGCATTCCTTTTCCCTGATCAACAATAATTTTATGTATTTTATTTCCTGTTGTGGTGATTTTTATAATGTTAGATACCGGTAAAGCAAATCCTGAAGAAGGATAAAAATTCTTCTCTCCTCTGGGGCCATTAATGACACCAGTTCTTAATAACTGCTTAACGGTATCCCAATCTCTTTTTTGGGCGTGGGGCAACAACTCTCTCCACATCAGTCCAGCTTCATATCCCATTAAAGCATACATATTAGCCGGCTGATGTGCGATACTCTCAAACTTCTTTACAAATACCTGATTGGCTTTGTTTTCATCTTCACGCATCCACATCATGGATGTATATATTTGCAGGTCTGTATGTTTGATATCATCCAGCACGTCATCATATGCCATTGTTTCATTTATCAGCAGGGGGATCTTTTTATGGAAACCACTCTGGACCCATTTCTCCAGGAACCGTGTTCCCATGTTGCCGGCAAATATAGCATGCACATAAGGAGGAGCATCTTTTGACAATTGATCAAAAATAGCGTCCAGTTCCATACGCTCCGGTTCATTATGATCAAACGGTAATATATTAAAACTGAGCTGCGTACCGCCAGCTGCTGCTACTCCCTGTTGAAACGCACTATTCAGATGATAACCGGCTTCATATAAAGGAATGATCATCCGCCCACCGTTCCCCAGGTTACTTTGCGCCCAATGACCCAACGCATACTGTGATTGCCATAACTGGTGCGATGCATAGAATACATCCGGGCTCAGGTAAGGAAAATGCGGAACATATTCTCCCATATCAAAGAAGAAAGCAGGCTTTTTATCACTTTCAATTAACGGGATCAATCCGGGTGCAGATTTGTAGCTGATCAAACCAGACAGTATATCCACCCTGTTAAAAAAAAGCAGTTTACGGGCAGCAGCAACAGACGCTTCCACCCCTCCCATTTGGGTATACTCAAACATAAATTGTACAGACCTTTGCCGTACAGGATCTAACCCCATACCCAATAACCATCCCGTTACCAGGTGGCTTGAATAATGCGGGTAAATACCAGAATAAGGAGTGAGAAACCCAACAGTGAGGGGTGGCTTCATACTATACTATTAATTACGGGTAGGATAAATACCTTGTGTAGCAATGGCATAAGTTATTGCCACGTAAGGGTTCAGAATACTTACAGGCAGACCACTACCAGTAAGGCCAATAACTACACCACCGGTTACAGTGTCTGCAGCCAGTGTTGTACTATTATTTTTCACTGCATACCCTTTCATAGGAGTCGCACTCGGACCACCACCAATTATAGGCAATACAGCAGGTACAAGTGTAGGACCCGGCGTATTAGTAGTACCAGCTGCAGTTGATGCCGACGGCGTTACAACCAGGGAACTTGCGTCCGCAGTATGGGTATGTGACGGCAGGTTGTTGAGTGACAGTATTACGGACTCGGAACCACCTGTTTGTCCCCAACTATAATTTGAAAGACCGGGCCCTTGTCCTTGCCCGATAGGTGTACGTCCTCTAAGATCAGGTAAGCCAAAGGTACTCGTACCATTACCACCATAAGCCGTTCCTACGAGAGAAAACAGCGCAGCATTCGAAGAAATAGCCAGCAGCTGTCCAAAACACATTGCCCAACCAGCAGGTGCATAATTGCCGGCAAATGCCATAATCATTGCCATAAAAGGGTCCATAAAAACTAAGATATTTCGATGAGAAAATAAAAACAGGATAATAAAGTAATTACGCCTTACCGCTACTGAAATCAGGGAAAGTAACCACACTGCCACCACGCTTTGCAGATAATACCGCCAATGGCCCGATAATACTATTGGTGGCGGCAGCGTACACATTATGTGAAGACTGCTGCATGCCAGTGATGAAATCCTGCAACGCAAGCGCTATGCTGTCATTTTCAGGGGTCTGTTTGTAGCGGTTGTTACGCGCAGCGATTGTATATTTCTGTAAGTAAGGCTTATCAGCTTTCCATGCGTGGTTCTCAGCATCGCCGGTATAAATGGATTTAGCGACATCCATCCAGCTGCCTTTACTACCTTTAACGTGGAAACCGGTTGACAGATCTCCTGCTCCGGATTGCAGGCATACCGTTTGTCCTTTTGCAGTTGTTAGCGTAATAGTCTCAAGCGTACCACTGTTAAATAATAAGCCTGTTTTACGGTTTGCCCTGTTCACTACATACTGCTGTTTTTCTTTCGCAGTATGCAACGACACAAATGCATTACCTGTTATTCCCGCTACTACTGCTGCAGGATAAACAGGATAAGGTGTACGTTCCTCATTCAGCTGGTGATGATTGGCACCGGCACGCACTGCTTCCACTGTACCAAAAACACCTTGCTTCACCATATTCGCTGCAACGATCAGGTCACTGCGATAATTATGTTCATCCAATGTAAAATACTGACGACCTGTTTGCTCACTCGTACGCACAATGTCCCAATGTTCCGCAACGGTGGTGCCCATGATCGTTCCGCAGGCTACGTGTTTACCTGCCAGCATCGCTGCTTTGGCAATTTCGTAGTGCTGATGCCAGGGGGCTGCTATCAGTACCGCATCAATATCTTTGCGTTCCAGCAATGTTGTATAGCCATCGGTATATACATCCGGGCGACTATACCCTGCTTTATTAAACAACTCTAATCCTGTACGCACCGCTACCGGATCATTGTCGCAAATTGCCCTTACATCCAGATCTCTGTGCTGTAAGGCATGAGTAAGATACTGTTGTCCCCATGGACCAATACCAATAAAAGCTATACGTAATCGGGAGCTTGTCCCTGCATTCAGATAAGAAGGCAAAAAGGTAAGTACAGGGGCAAGTATAGCAGCATTCTTTAAGAAATGCCGTCTGCTCGAAGTTTGCATACAGATTCAATCCTATTATGTGATAAGAAATAAAACGTAGGCACCAACAAATAGACAAAACAATATAACGAGGTTCTTAAATAAATTGTCCGGGTAAAATTTCCAATGTTCGGATAAAGATATATTTTCTTTTTATCAAAAAGCAATCATTTTAGATATGTAGTAATAATACTACGTATCTGTTAACAAGCAATAGCTCATTATGAGTGCTTTCTTGTTTAGAAAATATCAATACAGGTAAAAAGCGGGCAAATGGGGCCTTAATGCGTAGTAATCAGTATTATTAAGCTAATTCTGGTTTAAAAGTAAGTACAAATAAGAAGTAGAAATTGAACAGGGATGTTTTCAAATGTGCCATTATAAATATCCCTATATCACTAAATCATTAAAGAAAGCCTATATATGACAATGAATAAACTCTGTTCATGCATATTTTTCAGTGTGTTCAACCAGTTTTTTCTGTGTGCTCAACCAGTTTTCTGTTTTCGCATAATGGAAACCTGCTAAATTCCATTAAAAAAACCATGGCAAAATTTAATAATTCTATTCTTGCAGCTAACAAGGGCATAAGGGGAGCAATCGGTAAGCAGATCGTATTCAGAAACCGTGGAGATAATACCTTCGCAAGTAAGTACCCTGATATGAGTAATGTGATATCCAGTGAACTACAACAGGAATCAAATGACCTATTTAGAGATGCAGTCAGATTTGCCCTCGGGATCATACATGATCCGGCTAAAAAAGCGGCTTATAAGCATCCAAAGGGTAGATCGGTTTACCATACGGCTATCAAAGATTATATGGATCTTCACAGGGAAAAGGAATGAGATAGTATAGAGACAGAGTTATCCTCCGTTTATCCTCCGTTCAAAGACGGAGGATAAACGGAGGATAACTCTGTCTCCAGTCTGTTTGTATGTTATTTAACCATACTTAAGCTATTCTATTGATCTTTGCTTGCCGGTTTTGATAAAGTATTAGGATCTGTGCTGTCTTTTAAGAACTCCAGGTACGCGGGAAATTCTCCTGGAAGATCAATAAATATACTTAAAACTGCACTTTTAAAGGTGTTAGCTGGAGTGTGGTCGTATAAGCATGGACACGCCCTGGAATGCCCGTAATCTGGCTGATTTCCTTCTCCTTCACCTCATTTTCATTCTCCTTCCCATTAAACCCATAACGATAACTTCCAGGAGAGTAACGCCTATCCGGCTGCAACATTCCAAAAGGGTAATAATCCTGTGCACTTAAAACCTCCGCTATGTACTGATCGTATTCCTGAACAGGCTTATTACTAATTGTAACTAGCACGTTGCCTAATTGATTACTTAGCTCATAACCTTTTAAGCCCAAGGTATTCCAGTACTCACATAGAAAATTTTATATTCATCAGCCGCGCCATACTTTGCCTTTTAATCAGTAAACTATTATTCTATTGTTCAATACTAGCAGCTTCTAATAAAGCTTCATAATTTACGCCTGAAATACTTGTCCCTCGTAAATGTTCGTTTACATATTCATTAAAATCAATATGGCTAATAGTATCGGTTACAGAATAAATTACTTTAACATTGGCTAATGCCTTACGAAAATATTTTATCGCATTGGAGGCTTCCCCTTTTGCTCTTAACCTTTCTCCTTGAAGATAATTATTGTAGCTTGCTTCAGGATCTATGTGAATTGATTCATTTAAAGCTGTTATATATTCCTCATTTTTATCCTGTTTATAAAAATACAATGCTTTTAAAACATATAATTGCTTGAAAATTATATCTTCGTTCTTAAAATTTAAGCATTCTTGAATTTTTTTTATTGAGAATTCACTAATTATTCCCATTTCTATAAATTCTATAAATGCATTTAATACAACAGCATTGATGTTAAATGGATCTATCTCCAAAATTTCTCTTAGTAAATCTAAACTATCTAAATAACCATCAGCATAGATCGTGTTATTCTGAAGAAATAGTGCACAATCGAATTTTGCATGTATTTCTTCAGGATTTGCCTTGCAATAATTCTCTAAAAAATCAATTGCTTCCTTAATGTTTCCTTCCATTAACAATTCATCAACTTTTTTCCTATATTCATTCATTATTTTTATTGTTTAATAACATTTACTTTAGATGCATCTCTAATCTGCGCACTACTAAAAAAATCAACCGACATTATTTCACTATTTCTCACAAAAAACTTTATTGTGACCTCATGTTCATTCCTATTTATAAAAATAAAATTATTGCCCTCTACAGCTTTGCTTATATTGTCATTTACTACTTTTTGGACATCATTCATAATTGATTCCTTATTATTTCCCAATTCCATTACTCCTCCTTTTACATGATCTGCCGAAAAAATATGTCTTTCGTATGTCCCCATTAAATCCTTACTCAACGACCTCGTTGATCCACTTGGAATATTTTTCGAGTCATTAGCTTTCGGGACAGCAGTAGTTCCATTAGCGGACATCTTTGATTTTGCAGTAGCTCTTGCAGCCTCTGCTTCATCAAATCTCTTAAGCATAAATTTTCTAAATTCTGTAAATCGAGGGTCCAATTTACCCTCTCTGACTTCTTCTTGTACTTTAAACTGGTAACTATCCTGCTTAAATATTTCCTCCAGTACTCTAAATGTTCGAACTGACCAATGTCCACCATTATCTTTTGCTTCTCTAGCAATCTCGTCCCTAAGTTCATGAGATTCTTTACTTTCCTCTCCTAAGCTACGATGTAATTCTTCTCTTTCCAATTCCGCTCTATCCCTCTCATACCTGGATTCTTCTTCTGGAATTACCGGTTCTAATCCATCTAAATCAACAAAGCGAATTGGCGAATTACCTCCAAACTGATAAGGAGTTAACTCCGGGTACTTAGGTGTCAGTGGATCAACACTCAAAAACCTCCCTATCCTCGGATCATACACCCTCATCCCATAATCCTGCTCATTCCCTTCCCCCTTCACCTCATTATCATTCTCCTTCCCATTAAAACCATAATAAGATCCTTATGACAATTCCTTATACTTCAATTCCTTTTGTGCATATTCTCTGATTTCTCTAATAGAATGCTTAGCTAACAATTGAAGTTTTTCAATAGCTTCAGCTGTATCAATAACAGCAAGTGCTTTTATACACTTACGAGCTAGCTGATATGTATCATCATAATCTAAATAATCATGCTGAACTAGCGCCGCTTTGTAAAGCACATCTATACTTTCAGTCGCTTTTATACCCTTTAGTAATGCTGCGACGTCTTCATGCTTTTGATGCCAGTTAGCAAGCATATCTAATAATTGCTGTTCAAATTCGGCTATATTCATATTCAAATTATTTCTGCTTCAAATGTTATCTCATTCCCCTCCCTCTTTACCTCATTATCATTCCCCTGCCAATGGAAACAGGACTGTCAGCCCTAATACATTTATTTAGCTGCTCTTATCTTTTTCAAGGTTTTATCTAATAATTTATAATCATCTGGAGGAATTTTCCCATCTACTACTTGATCTGTCCATTTATCAAAGGCTTTCTTAAGTAGCAATAGTCCCTCATCTGTTAAATCAGATGACATTATCTTGGTATCCTCTGTTATCTCTCCATTCCCTTCATTCAAAGATCTAGCAGTTAAATTGTTCGTTTCAAGATAACTAATAATACTCTTGAAATACTTGTAAATTATGGTATTATCCAACTCATAATTTCGTGGCCTTTGAGTATGCCAACTAACTTGATCAATAATAAAATCTTTCATTATTTTCTTCTTCTTAATTCTGTTAAAATATTTTGAACTGAATACAGTACCCCCTTTTTACCAGGAGCTTAATATAGGTACCCCCATTATTTCTAATACGAACTTCTTTTCGTTCCTGCGCAACTTTATTCGCTGTTAAACTAGTTGTTTCAATTAAATTAGTTACTTTTCTATCTTGCACCACCGAAAAGTCAATCCTTCGCGCTTCCCCTGTTAACGGATCTTTAGCAATCTTTCCATTTGCATCTACTAAATCCTTCTACATAACGTAATGGCCAGATAGCCCTTATACTGTCTGCCAGCACTTTCAGTTGTGTCTGTTGAGTTGCGTTGAAAGCAGTGCGGGGCTGTGTCGTTTCCCAGAAGATAGGGATACCCCGGTTCAATGCCATTGTATCCAGCTTCCTGAAGTTAGCCAGAATCTGGGTGGTTGTTAACCCGTTGGCCACATCATTTGAAGGTAATGATATAAAGATAAAATCAGGATTGCTGTTCAATGCACTATCAATATTTGTTCCTGCTGTTCCTCCGGAAGCCGTGGGCATCAGATTGGCGCTGGCATAACCGGCTACTCCCAAGTTAATCCAGACGGCCGAGGTTGTATTACTGCTTAACCAGGTAATGATCCTGTCTCCCAGCCTGTTGGGGGATGACAGTCCATATCCTGCTAAAGTAGAAGAACCTAATCCGACTATTCTGGGGCTTGCACTTAACGTCGTATTATTGGTTGCCCAGCGGAGTGTGAAGGTACTATTTCCATTGTCGCGGACACCGGCGTTTAATGTGCTTAAATTAGTTGAGAAACCGGAAGATACTGGTGATACAAAGCTAAGGCTGATACCTGTCAGGCATTCTATATAGATCCTGTCACCGGCAGCTAATGCAGGACGGAAAGTAATCTTACCTGCGATACTGTCTACAATAATTCCATCCGCATTATCACGGTAGAGGAACATACCATTCTTCCATACTTTAATGTTTCCCCTGCTGAGTAATGTATTCGTGTAGATACTATCACCTGCTGCGGGAGCGCCGGTACTGCCTGCTTTAAACTGTACACTTTTACCACTGCCGGAACCTTTATACAATAAAGTATCCTGACCGATAATTGCAAAGGCAGTATCTCCGAAATTTACCAATTGCAGGCGTCTGAATTCAGTCCTGCCATTTCCTGTATTGTAAAGGAAACCTGGTGTACCACGGCTGCTGTTTTCAATAATCAATTCGGCCTGTTTCACCCTTACAGTATCACTCCTTACCTGTAAAGTTGT
>Ga0209148_1000224_pt1 | contig 92967 bp, 99 predicted proteins | sample AraplaCol_mMF_r2_2_FD_184288 | JGI IMG/M metagenome (GOLD analysis project Ga0209148, IMG submission 184288) | Arabidopsis root microbial communities from North Carolina, USA - plate scrape CL_Col_mMF_r2 (SPAdes) (version 2) | ecosystem: Host-associated > Plants > Roots > Endosphere | place...
TGTCGGTCCGCCCAGGCCAGCGCCCAGGCAAATGCGACGAAGACGGCCACAACGGCCATGATCACCAGCAGCGCGTCAGTCGGCATCGTGCCCTCCCCGGACTTTGTTTGGGGGGCATTATTGGCCAGGCGCGACTGACGTCATTGATCCGGATCAAAAATCAGCGAGGGCCGGGATTCAGGCCGCGGCCAGCGCCTCGACCCGGGCGGGGTCGCGCAGGCTGATTCCGCCGTGGATGATCTCGATCGCACCGTGCCGTTCCAGCTTGGTGAAGGTGCGGCTGACGGTTTCGATGGTCAGGCCAAGATAGTCCGCAATGTCCTGCCGGCTCATCGGCAAGGGGACCGTATTCGACGAGCCCTTGAGCGAGACCAAGCGCTCGCGCCAGCCGAGCAGAAAGGTCGCGACCTTTTCATCCGCCGAGCGACGGCCGAGCAGGACCATGTGGTCGCGCGCCTGGCTCAACTCGCGAATCGCCATCTCGTTGATCCGCTTGAGCAGGTGCGGCCGGTCCTCCATGAAGCGGCCGAACGGTGCCTTGGCGAATTGGCACACGGTCACGGCACCAATCGCATCGGCCGAAAAATTGTGGCGGCCGGATATGTTCATCCCCAGGAAATCACCGGGCAGTGCAAAGCCCACGATCTGCCGGCGACCGTCAGGCAGCAGCTTGTAGAGCCGCATCACGCCTTCGAGGAGATTGTAGAACGAGGTCGTTATATCCTCCTCGGAAAACACCGTCTCTCCCGTCCCGAAATGAACGCGGCGCCCGAGATGCTCGAACTGCCTGAGCTCGGCCGGGTCCAGCGACGCACAAACCGCGATGCCGCGGACCGCGCAGTCGCTGCAAAAATGACTGTTTGACTCAATTGTCGTCACGGAAGCCTTCATCCAACGCTCCAGGCGTCACCGAATCTCCGCACCTGACGGAGGTCCACCGCGCCGACTGCATTTTACTGCAACCTGCCGAAGCCGATTGACCCAGATCAAATTTGACGCCCCTCCCCGCCCTATTCTCTGCCGAGAGTTCGACGGGAGCAATTTTCATGCTGCACACCGCACTGCGCCACGGCCTGATCGGGCTACTCCTGATCACTCCCGCGCTCGCCGCGCCGACCGCCGAACAACGCGGCAAGGCCTATGCGCGCGCCAATTGCGCGCGCTGCCACGCGATCGACCGTCACTCGGAAAGTCCGCTCAAGATCGCTCCGCCGTTCAGGACCTTGCACCAGCGCTATGCCATCGATTCCCTTGAGGAAGCGCTTGCCGAAGGTATCTATACCGGCCACGCCGACATGCCCGCTTTCGAGCTCGAGCCTAACCAGATCCACGACCTCCTGTCTTATCTCAAGACGCTCGAGTAGCTTCGGAATGATCACACTGCCTGCACCGTCCAGCCGATCAGCTCCTTGGCGATGCGCGCGAAAGCTGCATCGAACGCCGTGACCGCGGCAGCCGGCTCGATCTGGCCGAGCTTCTCGCTGGCCTCGACCAGGCGGGATGCGATCACCTTGCCATTCTTGTCGACGATCCGCGCCGACAGTCCGATCTCGACCCGCGGCTCCCCCTCCGTGACAACATGGAAACGCCTGATGTCGATCAGAAGCTGGTAGTCCGCCTGCCCCAAATCTGTCGTCCGCAACGGGGCGTGCGCGATGTCGTAATTCTCGAAGCTGTCAATCAGTCGCGCCTGCACCAGCTTGGGAATGCTATCGGCCCACAGGAAGTCGGCGAAGCCCTTGATATCGCCAACCGGCGAGAACAGCATGCGTTGCGTCTGTAGCATTGCGACAGCCGTCGGCTCGGGAATGGCCAGCGATGCCGAGAGCGTTTTGCCGACCGGGCCGGGATCTTGCGGCGTGCGGAGATCATAGGTGATCTTCTGTGCCGGCGCGCCGCTGCCCGTCATCTTCTCGAGGCCCGCCAGGATGCCGTCGAGCTTGCCGGAGTTGCGTGCAAGGCCGTCCGAGAACGTCTTGAAATTGGCGATGGTGTCCTTAAGTGGGCCGGAATTGTCCTCAAGCACGGAATCGACGCGCCGCAAGGCGTCCCGCGCGGCCTGCGTCATGCTTTGGCCCACCCCGGCCTCGGCGATCAAGGTCAGGGGCTCGCCGGACTTCGCAACGATCATGCCGCCCTCCAGCGTGACCACCGGCACGCCCGTCAGCCCCTGGAAATCGAGCCCGACTTTGGTGTCGGTGCGCACCGGCGTCGCCGAAGCGACCGAGATCGTCGCATTGACGAAGCGTGGATTGTCGGGCGCAAGGTCAAGCTGCGTCACCTCACCGACGCGGATGCCGTTGAACAGCACGCCGGCGCCGACCAGAAGACCCGGCACCGGCCCCTGGAATTGCACATGGTAGTTCGTGCGCGGCCCGATGCCGCCGCTGTTGTTCAGCCAATAGACGAAGCCGAATACCGCGAGAATCGCAGCCAGCACGAAGGTGCCGATCAGCACGTAAGGAGCGCGGGTTTCCATGTCTCATCTCATCTGTGGTTGCAGCATCTGCGAGCGCTTGCCGTGGAAATAGGCGCGCACCCAGGGATGCTCGGATTGCAGCAGGTCGCGCATCGGGCCGATCGCCACGATCCTGCCGTCGGCGAGCGCGGCGACGCGGTCGCAGACCGTAGTGAGGCTTGCAAGATCGTGGGTGACCATGAAGACGGTGAGCCCAAGGGTCTTCTGCAACGTCCGGATCAGCGCATCGAAATCGCCCGCGGCAATCGGGTCGAGGCCGGACGTCGGTTCGTCGAGGAAGAGGATTGGTGGATCGAGCGCGAGAGCACGCGCCAGCGCCACGCGCTTGGTCATTCCACCCGACAGTTCGGATGGATATTTATCACCGTCCTGCGCGCGTAGTCCGACCATCTCGAGCTTGGCGATCGCGATCTCGTCCATCAGCTCCTGTGACAGCACGAGATTTTCGCGAAGCGGAAATTGGACGTTCTGCCTGACGGTCAGCGAAGAGAACAGCGCGCCCTGCTGGAACAGGATGCCCCATGTCGCTGCGCGGCTGCGACCGTTCGGTCCGCCAATCGGCTGCCCCATGACTTCGATGGTGCCGCTGCCATGCGGGATAAGACCTATGATGGTACGCATCAGCACCGACTTGCCGCCGCCAGATGCGCCCACAAGCCCCAGAATCTCGCCGCGGCGGACATCGAGCGAGAGATGGTCGAGCACGGTCTGGCGGCCGAAGCCGACAACGAGGTCAGTGACCCTGATCGCGAACTCTGCTTGCGACTCGGCCATCGTCACATTCCGATCGACGCGAAGAAGATCGCGAACAGGCCATCGAGCACGATCACCAGGAAGATCGACTTGACCACCGATGTCGTCGTCTGCCGGCCAAGGGATTCAGCGCTCCCCTTGACGCGCAGTCCCTCGCTGCAGGCGACGATCCCAATGACCAGAGCCATGAATGGCGCCTTCAGGATCCCGACCTCGAAATGAGTGACGGAAATGGCCTCGTGCAGCCGCGCGATGTAGATCGCGGGCCCCATGTCGCCGTAGAATTGCGCAACCAGACCGCCGCCATAGAGCGCGGCCATCGATCCGATGAAGGCGAGAATGGGCAGCGCGATGACGAGGGCTGCCACGCGCGGCAAGATCAGGACGTCGACGGGATCGAGCCCCATGGTCGAGAGCGCGTCGATCTCTTCTCGCATTTTCATCGAGCCAAGTTCGGCGGTATAGGCGCTTCCCGAACGTCCAGCGACCATGATGGCGACGATCAGCACGCCGAGCTCACGCAAGACGAGGATGCCGACCATATCGACCGTGTAGGACTCCGCGCCGAACCTGCGGAAATGAAAGAATCCCTGCTGGGCGATGATGGCTCCAATCAGGAAGGTGATCAGGACGACAATGGGAATTGCCTGCAACCCGATCCTGTTGAGCTGGTAGACCAGCGACGTCAGCCGCAGCGAGCGGGGCCGCCGCAAGACGCCGGCTACCGCCATGAACAGGGCGCCCAGCATTTGCAGAAAGATCGTGATATCTTCTCGGGCACCGATCGTGGCCTTGCCGAGGTCATTCAGCTTGAGCAGGACCGGGCTGGAAGTGGCCGCCGGCGGCGGCGTGTGACGATTGACCTGTCGCACCTCCTCGAGCAGGCCGCCGAAGTGATCCGCCACGCCCACGATTTCGGCTGGCCTGCCAGATGACGCCGCCTGGCGCGACAGCTTCTCCAGGATCCAGGCACCGAGCGTATCGAGGGCGCTGATGCCCGACATGTCCAGCGTTATGGCTCTGGCTCGATCGACCTCTGCGCCGACCGAGCGGGACAATGTCTCGAGCCTCGTCACATTCGCCGCGATCCAAGGCCCTTCCGGGCGCAATTTCAGCACATCGCCAGATGGCGTCGCCAGCAACAGCGGTTCTGGGGTCACGCGTCCACCTCATCGGGACAATTGGGTTCCCGTTCAGCTGCTTTTCTAGGCCAGCATGTGACGGCGGGTTTGACCTGTCTCAACACCACGACCACGCACGCCTTTTTGACGCAAATCAAGCGCGGGCACACCAGCGCGACCTAGGCTTGCTCTATTCAATGGAGACATCCGATTCATGTTCGACAGCGACAGGATGAGCGAAGAACTACGGACGTTGAAGGTAGACGTCGCCCGACTGCTGAGCACGGCTGGCAAGGAGACGTTCGAGACTTCGAAGGAGCGGGCCGAGATACTCGCCGATCAGATCAAGGCGGCGCTGGCCGAACTCGGCGAAGCCGTCAGTGAGGAACAAGAGCAGCTCCAAGATCTCCTTAAGGAGCGCCCAGTCGCCTCGCTCGCTTCCGCCTTTGCGCTCGGCGTCGTGGTCGGCTTCATGCTGAGGAGGCATTAGGTGAATACCGAGAATGTGATCAAGCATCTGCGCGCCTTGTGGCGCACCGACAGGATCATCGCGGATATCCGGCTGCGCCACCTGCTGGTCGGGCTTGGACTGCGGGCCTTCGCCGCGCTGATCGCCGCATTCGGTTTGTTGATGCTGGAGTTGTCGACTTATTTCGCCCTGGTCCAGATCTGGAGCGCGATCGCCGCAGCGGCCGTCCTCGGAGCGATCAACTTCGCCATCGCGGCGGCCCTGTTCATCGTCGCCGGACGCCCGGCGTCGGGCCGCGACATCGAGCTCGCCAATGAAATCCACGGCACTTCGATCGAGGCGCTTCAGGTCGAAGCGCGAGCGTTTCAGGCCGAATTGACCGGCGCGGTCCATCATCCGCTCAGCACGATCGTGCCGGTGCTGGTGCCGCTCATCGCGATCATCGTCAAGAACATGCGCAAGACCGCCAGAGAGAGCGCAGCAGACGTAACGTCTGAGGCGCGTTCGTAGCGACGCAATTCAGAGTTTCAGCCGGACGTCGCAGACATCAGGCTCGGTCGGATCCGGCTTGATCTCGAAGCCGAGCTGCCGGCACATCTCGAGCATCGCGACGTTCTCCTTGAGCACGTCGCCCGAGATGGTCTTGAGGCCTTCCGATTTGGCATAGTCGATGATCAGCTGCATCAGGGCCCAGCCGAGGCCCCTGCCCTTGAGGTCGGACCGCAGCAGGATCGCGTATTCGCCTCTCTCGTAGATCGAGTCCGAGTGCAATCGCACCACTCCGACCATCTCGTTGCTATCGTCGAACGCAATGAACGCCATGGCCCGCGCATAGTCGAGCTGGGTCAGACGCGCGATGAACTCGTGGGTAAATTCCTTCATCGGCGCAAAGAATCGCAGCCGAAGGTCGTGGGGCGTGACGTGCCGCAGGAATTCATGGATGGTCGGCTCGTCCTCGGGACGCAGCGGACGCACCGAGATCTGCCAGCCGTCCTTGAGCATCAGGCGGCGCTCCCATTGCGACGGATAGGCACGGACGGCGAAATTTGCAGGTCCGGAGCCGGCGAATTTCCGTTGTGGTGGCCCCACGGCCACCCTTGCGTCGACAGCCGTCACGCCGGCTTCATCGGCGAGCAGCGGGTTGATATCAAGCTCACGGATCTCGGGAATGTCTGCCGCCATCTGCGCCAGCTTGACCAAGACCAGAGGGACGGCGTCCTCCTTGACGGCCGGCACGTCCCGGTACGCACGCAGCAACCGCGACACGCGCGTGCGCTCGATCAGGTCACGGGCGAGCTGCAAATCGAGCGGCGGCAGTGCCAGAGCCTTGTCATTGATGATCTCCACCGCGGTCCCACCGCGGCCGAACACGACGACGGTGCCGAAAGTCGGGTCATCGGCGAGACCCAGGATCAGCTCGCGCGCCTTGGCCTTGACGACCATCGCCTGCACAATGATGCCATCAATGCGGGCTTCGGGCCGCAACGTCTTCGCCCGCGCGAGAATGTCGGCCGCGGCCGCGCGTACAGCGGCCGCCGTCGTCAGATTGAGCACGACACCGCCGACGTCCGACTTGTGCACGATATCGCGCGACATGATCTTGAGCACAACGGTGGCGCCTCGCGCGAATATCTCATTCGCGAAGCCGACCGCCTGCTCGACATCTTCAGCCGCATAGGTCGGCACCATGGCAATGTCATAGCACCCAAGCAGATGCTTGATCTCGACAGGCTCCAGCCATTTGCGCCCGTCGGCGATGGCCGCGGTGACGATCTGCTTCGCAGCCGCGACGTCGGGCACGAAAGTATCGGGCATCGCCGGGGGAACCTGACTCAGCTCGTCGACCACCTCGCGATGTCGGACCATATGCATGAAGCCACGCACCGCATCGTCTTCAGTCGGATAGTTTGGAATGCCGGCCGCGGACAGCGTCGCAATGATCTCCTGATCAGCCCCGATCCAGGCCGCAAGCACGGGCTTGGCCCAACTGCGGTGCTTTTCGCGATATTTTCCGATGAGCTCGGTCACGGTCGCCGCGATCTGGGCGGCCGATGCGATCGCGGTCTGGACGTTGAGCACCAGGACCGCGTCATTGCCGGGATCGTCGAGCAGCACCTCCAGTGCTGCGGCATAACGCGCCGCATCGGCATCCCCGACGATGTCGACGGGATTTGCGCCGGACCAAGTCGGCGGTAGCACCGCGTCGAGCTTCTGGCGCGTCTCCGATGTCATGGGCGCGGGAATGCCGCCAAGGTCCGCGAGCCGATCGACAGCGAGGACGCCGATGCCGCCACCATTGGTCAGAATCGCAAGGCGCTTTCCCGCCGGCGACCCGACCCGGCCAAGGGTCTCGGCACAATCAAACAGCTCGCGCAGATCGGATACCCGAAGGACGCCGGCGCGGCGGAAGGCCGCATCATAGACCGCGTCGGCGCCGGCGAGCGCACCTGTATGCGTGGCAGCCGCCTTCGCCCCTTGCGCCATGCGGCCGGATTTCACAACGACGACGGGCTTCACGCGCGCCGCGGCGCGCGCCGCGGACATGAACTTCCGCGCGTCCTTGATGGCCTCGATATAAAGCAGGATCGCCCGCGTCTTGTGGTCCATCGCGAAATAGTCGAGCAGGTCCGCGATGTCGACGTCAATCTGATCGCCGATGGTGACGATGCCCGAGAAGCCCACACCACGTTGCGCGGCCCAATCCACCATGCCGGCTGCGATCGCGCCCGATTGCGAAATCAGCGCGAGGTTGCCGGCTCCTGGCATGTGCGCGGCGAAACTCGCATTGAGGCTCGCACCGGGCATCATGATGCCGAGGCAGTTGGGTCCGATCAGCCGCATGCCGTATTTGCGAGCGGCTTGGATAGCGGCTTCCTGGAGCGAACCCGGCCCGTGACCGAGCCCGGCCGAGACGATCAGCGCGGCGGCCGAGCCGAGACGACCGGCCTGATCAATGATTGCAGGGACCTCGTGCGCGGGCGCGGTGATCGCGACGAGCTCCGGAACGAATGCCAGCCGGTCCAGGGTGCTCACGGCGGCAACGCCACCAATCTCGGCATGGCGCGCATTCACCAGGCCGAACGCCCCCTTGAAACCCGCCTTGTGGATATTTTCGAGGACAGCGCGTCCAACGGACGCCTGACGGGGGCTCGCCCCAACCAGTGCCACTGACCTGGGCGACAGCAGGTTCTTCAGACGGTAGGTCGACATAATTGCAATCGTCCGATCGGGCGACGGGTCCGATAGTCGCGCGGCTGGCCCGTACCCGTATATGGGATGAGCGCACCTAGTGCGATATTATCACCCAGCATGGTGGCTGACCAATGACAGTCTTGGTCACGCCGCCCCAGACGATTTCGTTCAGGCGCGAATGATAGTAGGCGCCCATGACGATGGCGTCGATGGCGTGGGACTGCGCCCAGCCGCCGATCACCTTGCCGATCGAGCTTCCGTTGCCCTTCACCGTTTCGAAAGACGCGTAGACCCCATGTTCCCTGAGATGATGGACGAGGCTTGTGCCGGATTGCGTGATCGCGTCGGTCTCGTCGTCCGCCACGGTCACCACACAAACGGAGGTGGCAGCCTGAAGGATCGGCAGGGCGTCGCCGACCGCCCGCGCGGCACGGGCGGAGTGATCCCAGGCGATCATGACGTTCTCGATCTCTGGCCGCAGCTCCTCGACGCGATGTTCCGGACAGAGCAGAAGCGGACGGCCGGATTCGAACAGGAGCGTTTCGATGATGTTCTCCGTTCGGCTATCGTGTGGCTTCACAGGGAGCAGCGTGAGGTCGCTGAAACGCGCATGCTCAGCCAGGACCGCTGGGATCTGGTCCGCCAGCACCTTGCCCGTGCGGCTTTCGGCGCGAATGTTGGCGCGAGCGACCGCATCGGTGAACGCATCCAGGAGCTGCTGCATATCGCGCGCCCCACCCGACCTGTCGGCCTCCGTGAAATCCGGATCATCAGGGAGCGTCACCTTTGGCCGTACGAAGACATCTTCCTCAAGCGCAAGCGCGGTGATCCTGGCGCCGAGGTCGCCGGCGACAGCAACGCATTTCACGATCGCGGCGAGCGCAGCCTGGCGCTGCTGGCCGACAAGCGGCAGAAAGACGTCTTTGATGGCCATCGGAATTCTCCTTACCCACCAGAATAGGCCGCTTTTGGTCGGGACGCTTGATCCTCGTCAAGTTGGGGAACTCCGTCCGATCAACCGACGTCAGGCCTTGACGGAAGTCAAGGACTGGCCGCTCCGTCATTCTAGAGGGTATTCGGTCGGAGTGGTTCACCCCGGAGAGACTTATGCGTGCAATGGTGTTGCCGGCCCCACGAGCACGGCTCCGAATGGAGGAGCGGCCCGATCCGATCCCTGGCGATGGTCAGATCCGGGTGAAGATCAGCGCCTGCGGGGTATGTCGGACCGACCTGCACATCGTCGACGCCGAGTTGCCCGATACTCGCTACCCGATCGTGCCCGGCCACGAAATCATTGGTCGGGTTGACCTCGTCGGCCCCAACGTTTCAACGCATGCGCCTGGTGACCGGGTCGGCATTCCCTGGCTCGGCTTTACGTGCGGAAACTGCCGCTACTGCCGGGAAGGCATGGAGAACCTGTGCGACACCCCTCTGTTCACCGGCTCCACACGTGACGGCGGCTATGCAACCCACACCATCGCCGACGCGCGCTATGCATTTCCGCTCGACGAAAGTGGCAATGACGTGGAGTTCGCTCCCTTGTTGTGCGCTGGGCTGATCGGCTGGCGTTCGCTGGCACTAGCCGGCCACGCGGAGAGGCTCGGCCTCTATGGTTTTGGCGCGGCCGGCCACATCGTCGCACAAGTCGCGATCTGGCAGGGACGATCTGTCTACGCATTCACGCGGCGCGGCGACGATGCCGCCCAAGACCTCGCCCGGCGTCTCGGCGCGGTCTGGGCTGGGGCTTCTGACGAGATGCCCGACGAGCCGCTCGACGCCGCCATCATTTACGCACCGGCCGGCGAACTCGTACCGGCTGCGTTGCATGCCGTCCGCAAAGGCGGTCGCGTCGTGTGTGCAGGCATTCACATGACTGACATTCCGAGCATCCCGTATAATTTGCTGTGGGGGGAACGGCAGTTGGTCTCAGTCGCCAATCTGACCCGACAGGATGGCCTCGATTTTCTCAGAATCGCGCCGCAAGCCGGTGTGCGCACCAAGACGACGGCATTTCCGCTGGATCAGGCTAACGAGGTTCTGAACATGCTCAGGAACGGTCAGATTCTAGGCGCGGCCGTACTGACTCCCTGACGGTGCTTCGAATGCCTGCTTCGATGAAAGACGAAACGGCGGCCCAGGAGCGGATTTTTGCGACACTGACCGCGCATGCCGGTGTAAGGCGGATCGACACGCACGCTGCTTCGGTTTTCCTTGACGGTGTGCGCGCGCTGAAGGTCAAGCGGGCGGTCAAGTATCCGTTTCTCGACTATTCGACGCTTGCGAAACGCAAGGCAGCCTGCGAGGAGGAAATCCGGATCAACCGGCCGCACGCACCCCAAATTTATCATCGCGTCGTGGCCATCACAGAAGAGCCGGACGGATCGGTGAAGGTCGACGGCGGCGGGCAGCCTATCGAATACGCCGTCGACATGTCGCGTTTCGACGAAAACCAGACCCTGGATCATCTGGCGAAGACGCGACATTTCAATACGGAACTTGCGTCAGCTATCGCCGACGCGATCACGGCGTCGCACACAGTAGCAACGCCAACCGACGGCGAGGTGTGGATTTCCTCCATCCCTGTTCTGATCGATCACAACAACGATGGCTTGCGGAACGGCAATCACTTGCCTGCCACGGAAATCGAGCGGCTTGCCCAGGCCTCGCGCGAGGCATTCCTGCGCGTCCGCCCCTTGCTTGAGAAACGCGGCCGCCTGGGTTTTGTCCGGCGCTGCCACGGAGACCTGCATCTTGCGAACATCGTGTTGATAAAACAACAGCCTGTGCTGTTCGACGCCATCGAGTTCGACGCGAAGATTGCGACTGTCGACGTCTTTTACGACCTCGCATTCACGCTCATGGATCTGTTGCATCACGATCAGCCGCTGGCGGCCAACGCGGCACTGAACCGGTATCTCGCCGCCACTCCGCCCGAAAATCTTGACGCGCTCGGCACGCTGCCGCTGTTCATGTCCATTCGCGCAGCGATCCGCGCCCAGGTGGCGCTGGCGCGGTTGAAATCGTCGCATCCCGACGATGGCGACATTCTTCACCAGGCGCGCCGCTATTTCGACCTGGCCCGGGCGCTGATCCAGCCTCCCGCTCCTTGTCTGGTCGCTGTGGGTGGACTATCGGGCACCGGCAAAACGGTTCTGGCGCGCGCACTCGCGCCGACCGTCGCGCCGCAGCCAGGCGCAATCGTGGTGCGCAGCGATGTCATACGCAAGCAGATGTTCGGGGTCGCAGACACAGATCGGCTGCCACCATCCGCCTACACGCCCGAGCTTGCCGAGCGGGTCTATGCGATCTTGGCCGAGCGCGCCCGCCGCGTATTGGCCCAGGGCCATTCGGTGATCGTCGACGGCGTGTTCGCCCGCGATTTCGAACGAGACGCCTTTGCCAAGCTGGCACGGGAATGCCGCGTACCTCTCACAGGCCTTTTCCTGATCGCGGATCTGCCCACCCGGCAGGCCCGGATCGGCGCCCGCAGTGACGACGCATCGGATGCCACGCAAGAGGTTGCCGCGCTGCAAGAGCACTATAATATCGGCCACATCGGTTGGGCGACCATCGACGCTTCCGGAACGCAAGCGCAGACGCTCCATAGCTGCCGGGACGCGATCGCTAAGGGCAGGTAAGGCAATCTGATTGGCGCGGGCTAGGATGGCGCGACCCACCAGGAGTTCGAAGACGACCGCCCGCGCGAAGCCGGTGGCGAGCCGCAACGCGTTGCCCGGTCGCCTCAGCCCCGGCATGGCCTGCGACACGGCCTTCCGGATTATCGCACGCCGTCACCTGGCGGCCGTCCTTGCGCAGCACGACGGCACCTGCCGTGGCGATCCGGACGCGCTACACGAGATCCGAATCGCGCTGACCCATTTGCGGACCGCGATTCGCTTCTTCTCGCCCATGGTCGACGATGCGCTGCGCCCCAACGTCTGGGCCGAGTTGAAGTGGCTGAACAACCAGCTCGGCATGGTCCGTGACCTTGACGTCGCCATTGAACGCATCGTGGCCGAGACCGGCGGCGAGCTCGCTGTGATCGCTGAACTCCGGCACTGGGACGAGAAGCGCGCCGAGAGCCATCGCCTGTTGGCCCGTGCGCTGCAATCGGCACGATATCGTCGGCTGATCGAACAGACCTCGGGCTGGATCGAGAGCGGCCCCTGGTCGACGCGACGTAGCAAAGTGGCTATCAGGCTGCGCCGCTGCCCGCTTGCCGACTACGCGACGGCACAGCTGACCCAATGGGAAAGGACGCTGCTCAGGAAGGCCAAAAGGCTGCGCAAGCTTGACGTCGAGAAGCGGCACAAGCTGCGGATTCTCAACAAGCGGCTGACCTATTCGATCGAATCGCTCGAGGATCTGTTCGCCGACAAGTCGCTGACGAAGCAGAAATCGATCCTCAAGCAATTGCGCAAGGCGCAGAAATCCCTTGGACAGCTGAACGACGATGCACGCGGCCAGACACTGGCCGCGTCGTTGAACGAAGCGGTTCCCGAAGCCGGCATTCGCTTTCTCGACCGCAAGCGGGAGAGGAAGCTGTTGCAGACCGCGTCGACCGCGTATCGCAAGCTGAACAAGGCCAAGCCGTTCCGCTCCTCCGATCTGACGCCGGATGCGGAGCCAGAGGACTAGGTACGGACGTAATCTCCGGGAGCATCGGGCAGGCCATCAATGTCGCCATGCCCGATCAGCGGCGGATCACAGGGCGCGCCTGATCTCGCCACGAGCCAGCGGGTCCACTCCGGCCACCACGATCCCTCGACATGGGGGGCCAGCTTCAGCCACTCGTCCGGGCCGACATAGGGCGCGTCCGCAGCCTTGGACATCACTTGATAGCTGTGCCCGGGCTCGTCGGGCGGCGCGACGACGCCGGCATTGTGGCCGCCACTGGTCAACAGGAAGGTCAGGTCAGCATCGACCTGGTAGTGGAGCTTGTGCACGGATCGCCACGGCGCGACGTGATCGGTGATCGTGCCCACCGCGAACATCGGTGCATGAATGTCGGACAGCGAGATGTTCCTGCCTTCCACAAGATAACGTCCTTCGGCAAGATCATTGTCAAGGAACAGCTTACGCAGATATTCCGAATGCATGCGATAGGGCAATCGCGTTGCATCAGCGTTCCAAGCCATCAGATCGCTCGGCGGCGCCGCGTCGCCCATCAGATAGTCGCGCAACAGTCGCGACCAGATCAGATCGTTCGAACGCAGCAGCGCGAACGCGCCGGCCATCTGTGCCGTATCCAGATAGCCTCGCTGCGACATCATGTCTTCAAGGAAAGCGACCTGGCTCTCGTTGATGAAAAGCGTCAGCTCGCCAGCCTCGGTGAAGTCGGTCTGTGCGGCCAGGAGCGTGATGGTACCGAGGCGATTATCACCGTCGCGCGCCATTGCGGCCGCGACGATGGACAGCAGAGTGCCGCCAAGACAATAGCCGAGCGCATGGACCTTCTGCCCGGGCAGGACTCGGCCGATCGCATCCAGCGCGGCCATCACCCCCAGCTTGCGATAGTCGTCAAATGCAACATTCCGATCCCTGGCATCCGGATTGCGCCAGGATATCGCGAACACGGTAAAGCCCTGGTCGGTGAGAAATTTTACCAGCGAATTCTGCGGCGACAGATCAAGGATATAGTATTTCATGATCCAGGCCGGCACGATCAGGATCGGTTCGGGCCGCACTGTTGCGGTTGTCGGATAATACTGGATCAATTCGATCAGCGAGTTGCGATAGACGACCTTGCCGGATGACGCCGCAACCGTCTGGCCGACGACAAACTGATCATTCCCGGCAGGCTTTGCGGCCAAGAGCATCCGCATGAAATCGCCGTACCAGTTTTGCCAGCCAAAGACAAAATTCTCTCCGCCGCTTTGAAATGCCTTCTCCAGCACCTCCGGGTTTGTTGCTGCGAAGTTCGATGGCGCAAGCATGTCGAGCATCTGACGCATCGAGAATTCGACGATGGCTTCATTCGCACGCGAGACGCCTCGTACGCCCGTCGTGGCATCGTGCCACCAGCGCTCGCCGAGCAGAAACGCTTGCGCAAGAAGGTTGAAGGGTGCAGCCTCCCATTGCGGTTCCTTGAAACGGCGGTCCCGTTTCTCCGGCCGGATCACGGACCAGGGTTTTAGCCCCGCTGACGTCACGTGCGTGGCCGCTTCCAGCAACCGGCCGCTATCGCGAACGACGTTGTTGGCGATCTCCATCCGTCGTTGCGGCGCCCACGCGAGATGGGAACTCCAATCGAGCCAAGCAAGCAGCAAGGCGGTCGGCGAAATTCCGCCGGTGTACTGCGCCAGCACCGCATGGAACATACGGTCTAGAGTATGACGTTCAGACGCCGTCTCAGCGGCTGGCGTCTCGGCGACCGGTTTGGTGTTCGTCGCAGGCGGGGCGGGGCCAACATCCGGTTCGACGAATGACGCAGGCAACACCGGCTCTCCGGTCCGAGGAAGGATCTGTACGACGCTCATGGCCAAGGATTCCCGTGCGCTTCTGGTCTTGGCGGGACAGGATATGGCCTGCCTCCCGGGAAACGTTGAGCTGCATCAATTGCAGAGGATGATCACAATCGCTCAACCGGGACGGGGCGAGCTCGTCGCTTGACATGCGTCAAACCATACCGCCGGGCACGATCTAGATTTGAACGATCAGAATTAGAGAAGCTAGCGGAGCATCCCATGCGCGCCCACCAGATCATGACCCGGTCGGTTATTTCGGTCACGCCCGGCACCAGCATCGTCGAAGCGGCCAACATCATGCTAAAGCGGCACGTCAGCGGCCTGACCGTCGTCGACGACAGCGGCAAGCTGGTCGGCGTGGTCTCGGAAGGTGACTTTATCCGCCGCAGCGAAATCGGTACCGGGCGCAAGCGGGGGCGCTGGCTGCGGTTCATCCTCGGGCCCGGTAAGTCGGCCAGCGACTTCGTTCACGAGCACGGCCGCAAGGTTTCCGAGGTGATGACCGCATCGCCCGTAACCATCACCGAGGATACCGCGCTCGCCGAGATCGTTGACCTGATGGAACGGAACAATGTGAAGCGCCTGCCGGTGGTTCGCGGCGACAAGATCGTCGGGATCGTCTCGCGCGCCAACCTGCTGCAGGCCGTGGCTGGCCTTGCCCGCGAGGTGCCGGATCCGACTGCCGACGACGACCACATCCGCGGTCGCATCATCGATACAATGGAGAAGAACGACTGGTGCCCATTCGGGCTGAACGTCATCGTGCGCGACGGTATCGTTCACTTGAGCGGCGTCATCACCGAGGAACGGGCACGACAGGCGGCGGTTGTCGCCGCCGAGAATGTCGAGGGCGTCAAAAAGGTGCACGACCATCTCTGCTGGGTCGACACCATGTCGGGTGTCTACCTGAACTCGCCCGAGGATGACGATCTCGCCAAAGCGAGCTGAGACAGCAGGCTGCGCGCCAGAGGCCACTCAGCGAGGAATGACCGCGGTGGCCTCGATCTCGACGCGCGCCGCCTTCTCGACCAGACGCACGACCTGGACCAGCGCCATCGCGGGGTAATGTGTGCCGAAGGCGGCGCGATAGATCTTGCCGAGTTCCCTCAGGTTCGTCAGGTACTCTTCCATGTCGACCACGTACCAGGTCAAGCGCACCAGATGCTCGGGCCGCGCACCGGCCTCGGCCAGAATCTCGGTGATGTTGCTCAGGATCTGGCGAACCTGCGCGACGAAGCCGTCGGCGAGACGTTCCTGGGCATCCCAGCCGATCACGCCACCCGTAACGATGATGCGCCCCTCGGCAGCCATGCCGTTGGCATAGCCCTTCGGCATCGGCCAGCCGGAGGGCTGGAGCACCTGCACCCCAGGGCGGGCGCCATCCTCGGCGGCGCTCGGCAGCACAGCGAGCTGTGGGCCTTTCGGCGTTGTCACGGACAATTTTTGATCCTTATCTCATTCTGCAGCGACACCCGAGGACGTCGCAGCCGCCTGCGCCAATTGTCGCAAGGCGAAGCGCTTCAATTTGCCGGTCTCGGTCTTCGGCAGTTGCGTCACGAACTCGATCGCGCGCGGATATTTGTACGGCGCGATCTCGCGTTTGACGTGCTCCTGCAGCTCTGCCACGAGCTTTGCATCTGGCGTCACGCCGGGTGCAGCTATGACATAAGCCTTCACGATCATCCCGCGCGCTTCGTCCGGCGCACCGACGACGCCGCACTCCAAAACCGCGGGATGCGTCAGCAACGCCGCTTCCACATCCGTACCCGCGATATTATAACCGGATGACACGATCATGTCGTCCGAGCGCGACTGGTACCAGAAGTAACCGTCGCTATCCATCAGATAGGTGTCGCCAGTAATGTTCCAGCCGTTCTGGACGTATTTGCGCTGCCGTTCGTCGGCAAGATAACGGCAGCCGGTCGGCCCGCGCACGGCGAGCCTCCCTATTGTGCCTGGCGGCAAATCGTTGCCGTCATCGTCGACGATCTTCGCCTCATAGCCGGGAACAGGCTTGCCGGTCGCGCCGGGACGAATCTCGTCTTCGGTCGCGCTGATGAAGATGTGCAGCAGCTCGGTCGAGCCGATGCCATCCATCAGCTTCATGCCCGTGGCCTTGAGCCAGGCATCGAATGTCGGCTTGGGCAACGTCTCGCCCGCGGAGACGCATTTTCGTAAGGAGGAAATGTCGCGGCCTGGAAGCTTGCCGATCATGGCGCGGTAAGCTGTCGGCGCCGTGAAGCAGACTGTCGTCTTGTACTGCTCGATCGCCGAGAGGATGTCATCGGGCGTCGTCTTCTCCAGTACGACAAACGAAGCACCGATATGCATCGGGAACAGTACGCCACCGAAACCGAAGGTGAAGGCAAGCGGAGCCGAGCCGACGAAGCGGTCCTTCTGCTCAGCCCGCAAGATATTGCGCGCATAGCCGTCGCACACCGCCAGCATGTCGCGGTGGAAATGCATGGTGCCCTTGGGATCGCCGGTCGTACCAGATGTGAATGCGATTAGGCAGATATCTTCAGCTGCAGTATCAACCGCCGTGAACTCAGCGCTGGCATCCGCGATCAGCGCCTCTAGCGAGTCCGGGGCCCCATTGCCCCAATAGACCACGTGCTTGAGACCTGGTGCAGCCAGCCTCGCCTTCTCCATCTGGTCGGAGAGTTTGCCGTCGCAGAGCGCGAGCGTGATCTCCGCCTTCTGTATCGGATAGGATAGCTCCTTGGCACGAAGCAATGGCATCGTCGCCACACAGATGCCGCCCGCCTTGATCACTGCGAGATAGGCCGCAACCATCATCGGACTGTTGGCGGAGCGCAACAGCACGCGGCCGCCGGTGACAAGTCCAAGCTTGCCGACCAGCACATTGGCGATACGATTCACCAGCGCTTGCAATTCGCGATAGGAGTAACTGACGGCGGGGCTGATAACGCAAGGCGCGTCACCATGCCCCTGCTCGACCCAGCGATCGAGAAAATAGCTAACGCAGTTCAAGCGCGCTGGATAGCGTAGCTCCGGCCGCGTGAAGATGAACTCCGGCCAGAGGTCAGGCGGTGGCAGATGCTGCCGCGCGAACGTATCGACATGGGCGGTCGCAGCGTTAGCGTCCTGCGAGCCCGAGACTTGAACCTTGGCAGCGTTGGCCATCGCACGCTCCTTTGCGTATGGAAAACACCCGGCAGTACTCATCGGAAAACATTTTATGCTTAAAACAATTTTGCGCAATAGCGGATTTTGAGCATCCCATGCATTTTCGTGCGGCAATTTGGGAATCGCGGGCGCCTCCGCCCGTAGACTTAGGGCTTGCGACGCGCAGCAGATTTCTGCGCAGAGGCCTTGGTCTTGGCCAGTAGCCGCATCAACTCGCGCACATCCTTGGGCGTCAGGTCGGCAAAGAGGTCGGCGATCCAAGTCTCGTGTTCCGCAGCCATCCTGCGAAATTCGGCACGACCAAGCTTTGTGAGGCGGATCACCTGAACGCGGCGGTCGGTCTCCGAGGTGCGGCGGTCGAGATGACCGGATTCCACGAGGCGCTCGACCAGGCCAGTGACGTTGCCGTTGGACACCATCATGCGCTTTGAGACATCCGAGAGCGTCATGCCGTCGGGTGCCTTGTCGAGCTGTGCCATCAGATCGAAACGCGGCAGTGTGACATCGAAGCGTTGCCGCAGCCGGCCGCGAACCTCGCCCTCGATCAGGGTCGTGCAGGTAAGCAGACGCAACCACAGCCGGAGCTCTTCGGCATGGTCCTCCGGCGTTTCGACGGCCTTGGTCTCGGAATCGAGCATTTCGATGCAATCACTCACGGCCGGCATTGGCGCCGGCCCGGATTCCCCAACGTTTTGAGCTTCAAATAAATCGACGCCGGCCGCAAGCCCAAAGCTGCAACAATCGACCGCAGGGCCGATTTCTTTAAGCTTCAAGCAATTGGCGCGCCGCTTGCATGCGCGCCTGCACGATGGCTCAACGCTTTCGGCTTTGCTTGCCGCGGCAGCCATCATCGGCATAAGCTTGGATCGGATTACGCGGCTTGCGACGCAAGCCCTGATGTCACGGGGGACGGATCATGAAGACGCATTTGACCTTGGCCGCAGCCGCATTGCTGCTTAGCACCGCGCTGAGCCCCGCCCTCGCCGAGGACAAGATCAAGCTGGGTGTGATCGTGACCCTCTCCGGACCCGCTGCCGCACTTGGTCAGCAGGTGCGCGACGGCTTCGCGCTCGCAGTGAAGGATCTCGGCAGCAAGATGGGGGGCCGTGAGGTCGAGGTGGTCGTGGTCGATGACGAGCTCAAACCCGATGCGGCTGTGACCAAGGTCAAGGGCCTGCTTGAGCGCGACAAGGTCGACTTTGTGGTCGGACCGATCTTCTCCAACATCCTTCAGGCGATCCACCGGCCGGTCACGGAATCCAAGACCTTCCTGATCAGCCCCAATGCAGGTCCTTCGACATTCGCCGGGAAAGACTGCAACCCGTTCTTCTATGTGACGTCTTATCAGAACGACCAGGTCCACGAGGTCCTGGGCAAGGTCGCGCAGGATCGCGGCTACAAGCGGATGTATCTGATGGTGCCGAACTATCAAGCCGGCAAGGACTCCGTCGCCGGTTTCAAGCTGGACTACAAGGGCGAGATCGTCGAAGAATCCTACATGCCGCTCAACACGCTGGACTTCCAGCCGGAGCTTTCAAAGATTTCCTCGCAGAAGCCCGATGCCCTCTTCACGTTCATGCCAGGCGGGCTCGGCGTCAACCTCGTCAAGCAATACAAGCAGGCCGGGCTCGCCGACAACATTCCGGTGCTCTCGGCTTTCACGGTGGATGAATCGACCCTGCCGGCGCAGCAGGATGCGGCCGTCGGGATGTTCGGCGGCGCGAACTGGGCGCCCAATCTCGACAATGCGCAGAACAAGAAATTCGTCGCCGCCTATGAGGCCGCCTATAACAGCGTGCCGGGCACCTATGCCATGCAAGGGTATGACGCTGCGATGCTGATCGACAGCGCGGTCAAGGGCATGAAGGGCGATCTCTCCAACAAGGAGGCCGTTGGAGCAGCCCTGAAGAAGGCGGACTTCACGTCGCTGCGTGGTTCGTTCAAGTTCAACACCAACGGCTATCCGATCCAGGACTTTTACCTGACAAAGGTCGCCAAGCGCCCCGACGGCAAGTTCCAGACCGAGATCGTTCAGAAGGTTTTCGAGAATTACGGCGACCGTTACGCCAAGGATTGCAAGGCGGCGAACTAAAGCTGCGCGTCGCGTTAAGGGAGGACTACCATGAAGAGCGAAATCACCGGCATCACGCGGGCCAACGAGGGTATCCAGGGTATTTCCTGGAATATCCTGGGCCAGACCTATGTGCCGAAGAGCAACACTGAAAACAGCTTCTCCTGGCACGCGACGCTGCCGCCGGGCACGTTCGTCCCGCCGCACATTCATCCCGACCAGGACGAATATCTCTACATGCTGGAGGGCAAGCTCGACTTCGTGCTCGGCAATTCAGAGGCGCAGGCAACGCCTGGCGACCTGATCCGGCTCGGCATGGGTGTGCCGCACGGCATCTTCAATAAGTCGGACCAAACGGCAAAAGTACTGTTCTGGGTGTCGCCAACCAAAAAGCTATTCGACCTGTTCTGGGGCCTTCACAATATGAAGGAACAAAAGCCGGAGGACGTGGTGGCGATGGCCGCCGAGTTCAACATCCACTTCCTGCCGCCTCCTCCCGGCGCCGGCTAGCAGCTGCTTTAGGCGCGCACCGCCGCAAGTCCCGGGACTGCGGCGAAGCCGGCCTTGCTGGCATAGCCGCGCACGATCGCCTCGCGCTGGGAATAGCTCAAGACGTTGTCCACATTGTCGAAGCCGTCGGGCGCGAGCTGCTCGACGGCGTCGATGACGCCCTCGGGGCCGCCGCGGCGATTGGAGCGAACGATGTCCGCCGTCATCGGCAGACGCTTCTTCTCGTACTCCACCAATGCCTGGCGTGGATGCTCAGCGCGGACAAGCGCATCGGCGAGGCAACGCGCATCAAGGATCGCCTGCGAGGCGCCGTTGGAGCCGACCGGATACATGGGATGCGCGGCATCGCCGAGCAGCGTGACACGTCCGGACGACCAATAGGGCAAGGGATCGCGGTCGCAGGTCGGATATTCATAGAACTCCGGCGTCGCCGAAATCAGGCTCTTCACGTCGATGTAGGGCACCGAGAAGCGCGCGACATGCGGCATCAGTTCCTCACGCCGGCCCGGCCGCGACCAGTCTTCCTTGCGCGGAGGCGGGGCATTGCCCTCGCCCACTTTCACCAGCACCGCCCAATTGGTCAAACGGCTCGCCGGGCTCGATCCCTCGGCGATCGGATAGACGACCACCTTGGCGTTGAGGCCACCGGCCACGATCATCGATTTGCCGGTGAGGAACAGCGGCCAATCGCGCGCGCCGCGCCACAGCATCAGGCCGTTCCAGCACGGCGGTCCCTCGCTCGGAAACAGCGTGTCGCGCACGCGCGAATGGATGCCGTCGGCGCCGATCAGGATGTCGCCGCGCGCGGTGCGGATGTGCGCACCGGCGCGATCGAAGAAGTAAGCGGTGACGCCACCCTCGTCCTGCGTGAAGGCGCCGAGCCGGCAACCGGTATGGATGGCATCCGGCCCGAGCCGCTCCTCGACGGCGCGATGGATGACGCCCTGGAGGCGTCCGCGATGGATCGAGAATTGCGGCACGTCGTGACCGGCGTCGATGCCGCGGGCTTCGCGCCAGACCTCCTGGCCATGGCGGTTGAGGTAGTAGAGCTGGTCGGTCCGGATCGCGACGTCGTCGAGCTTCTGCAGCAGGCCGAGGCCGGCAAGCTCCCGTATGGCGTGCGGCAGCGTGTTGATGCCAACGCCGAGCTCGCGGATCGTATCGGATTGTTCGTAAATCTCGCACCCGATGCCGCGGGCCCGCAGCATCAAAGCCGTGGTGAGACCACCGATACCGCCACCCACGATAATCGCCTTCATCGCCCTTAACTCCACTCGATACACAGGCAATGGCGTTAACGTCGCACGGCCGGTCACCCCGCCGCAAGCGGCTTTGTCGCCTCCGCCTCGACCTCGCCCCGAGGTCTTGGGCTTAGCCTTAATTGCGGCCGAAACCGCCGCTCAGTCCCCCCTGAAGACCGGCTTGACCTTGTTGGCAAAGGCATGAAAAGCGCGCTCGAAATCGGCCGTCGTCATGCACAGGGCCTGGGCAACGGCCTCCGCTTCGATAGCCTCCTCGACCGACATCGCCCATTCCATCGCCAGCATACGCTTGGTCATCGTGTTGCCGAAGGTCGGCCCTTCCGCAACCTGCTTGGCGAGCAACTGCGCCTGGGCCAGCACCTGCTCTGGTGTAACAATGCGACTGAAGAAGCCCCAGCGCTCCCCCTCTTCCGCCGTCATGAACCGGCCAGTGTACAGCAGCTCGGAGGCGCGGGACTGGCCGATGATCCGCGGCAGGATCGCGCAGGCGCCCATATCGCAGCCGGCAAGACCCACCTTGTTGAACAGAAACGCCACCTTGGCGCCGCTCGCGGCGAGCCGCATGTCGGACGCCATGGCGATGATCGCGCCCGCACCGGCACAGATGCCTTCGACCGCGGCCACGATCGGTTGTGGGCAGGCCCGCATTGCCTTGACCAGATCGCCTGTCATCCGGGTGAAAGCGGTCAGTCCCTTTGTATCCATCTTCACTAGCGGGCCGATGATCTCGAACACGTCGCCGCCGGACGAGAAGTTGCCACCGGCGCCGGTGACGACGATGGACTTGACCGCATCGTCAAACGCGCAGGCGCGGAAGAAGTCCGTCAGCTCGCGATAGCTCTCGAATGTCAGCGGATTCTTCCGCTCCGGACGATTGAGCGTCACGGTGGCAACACCCTCGACGACGGCCAGCAGGAAGTGCTTCGGCGAATAGTCCGCGAGCGGCACGGTGACGGGATTGGCTGGTCTGCTCATGCGATCTCCTTGGCTTCCTTGTTCCGCACCTGCGCCACGACGCTAGATTTCGCCGCCGGCGACCGCAATCGCCTGCCCGGTGATCGCGCTGGCGTTCTCGCTGCACAACCAGAGCACGGCATTCGCTACTTCCTGCGGCGTGATCAAACGCCCCTGCGGATTGTGCTTCGCGAGCTCGGCGATCGCCTGCTCGCGGGTTCGTCCGGTCTTCTTCATGATGTTGTCGATGCTGCCGGCGACGAGATCCGTGTCGGTGAAGCCTGGGCAGACGGCATTCACAGTCACGCTGCTTCCGGCTATCTCCAGTGCAAGCGAGCGTACAAGACCGACCACCGCGTGCTTTGCCGCCGTGTACGCACTCACATATGCATAACCCTTGAGGCCGGCCGTCGATGCAATCGCCACGACGCGACCATAGGGACGATCCTTCATCCCTGGCAACACGGCGCTGATTGCATGGACAACGCCCATGAAATTGACATCCATCATGCGTCCAAAAAGGGCGCTGTCCGACTTCGCGAACGGCGCGGATTCGGCGCTGCCGGCATTCGCGATCAGGATATCGATCGGATTTCGCGCATGCACTGTGGCGATAGCTGCCCTCAGCGCAGATTCGTCCGAGACGTCAGCAACGGCGGCATGATGCGCGGCACCCGCTTTGATCGCCTCCTCGAGAGAAACAGCATTCCGGCCAAGCACGGTCACCGAGGCGCCGGCTCCAACAAGAGCCGCCGCAATGGCCCGGCCGATACCACGACCACCACCGGTCACCAACGCGTGCGGCGAATGCGGCAATCCGGACATGCGCTTGCTCCCAGGGATGATCGTTCCTCCGATATATTTTAACCTTCAAACTTTTGCAACGAAAGCGCGGATTGATGCCAGGCCTGTCGCCGCGCAGGAGAGCGGCCCGAAAATTGCTTTAAGTATAAAATATCACTTCCCATCGCCGACAGGCCTGTTAGCATCGCCGGGTCAAGCCAAAGGATGTCGCGTGTCGCAGCCTTCGCCAATGATAACAAGAGATGGACGCTTCGCCTATGAAGCCGCTGGCGATCTGGGCGCAACACCCCTGATTTTCCTGCATGGCATCGGTGGTGCGGCGCGAGCCTGGCGGCGGCAGCTTGCGACTTTCGGCGATCGTTTCCGCACGATCGCGTGGGATATGCCGGGCTATGGCGGATCGGCCCCGCTCGCCAGCGTCAGTATCGCTGCCCTGGCGGAAGCGCTCCAGCAATTCATCGAGCAGTTCGGTGCGACAAAGCCCATTCTCGTCGGCCATTCGATCGGCGGCATGATCGTCCAGAAATGGCTGGTTCAATCGCCGAAACTCGCGCGCGCGGTCATTCTGGCACAGACCAGCCCGGCCTTCGGCAAAGCCGACGGCGACTGGCAAAAGTCATTCATCGCGGCACGGCTGGGTCCGCTCGACCGCGGCGAGACAATGAAATCGCTGGCACCTTCGTTGGTGAAGGAGCTCGTCGGCGACGATCCTGATCCCAGGGGAATGGAGCTTGCGCGCGAGTGCATGGCAAGCGTGCCGGAGGCGAGCTATCGCGCCATGATGTTGGCGTTAATCGGGTTCGATCAGCGCAGCACACTCAAGGATATATGCGTCCCGACGCTGCTGCTTTCTGGTTCGAAGGATAACAACGCCCCGGCGCCAATGCTGGCGAAAACTGCAACTTACATCCCCGCGGCGGAGTATGTCGAGCTCCCCGGCGTCGGCCATCTCGCCAACCTTGAACGTCCCGATGCTTTCGACGAGGCTCTCGGCAGCTTCGTCGATTCGGTCGTGGCAAAACACGGGTGATTGCGCCATGACCATGCAAGTCAGCAAGACGATCGGTACAACCGATAAGGTCGTGCTGGATGCACCGATCTTCGATCCCGCGGCGTTCCGCCTGAGCGACGAGCAGGCCGGAATCATCGCGAGTGCGCGCGAGATCGGCCAGAGCGTGTTCGCCGGCCGCGCCGCGGCCTACGATCGCGAAGCGGCGTTCCCGACCGAGAACTATCGCGATCTGCATCGCGTCGGCCTGCTCGGTATTGCCGTGCCCAAAAAGCATGGCGGGCTGGGCGCCAATTATCAAACCTACGCGCTGGCCGCTGCGGAGATCGGTCGGTATTGTGGCGCGACCGCGCTGACCTGGAACATGCACGTCTGCTCCACGCTCTGGTCCGGGCCCTTGGCCGATGATCTCGACATGGATGCCGAGACCCGCACCGAGCACGAAGAGCGGCGGGCCGTCCACTACAAGCGCATCGTCGAGGAAGGTGCAATCTACTCACAACCCTTCTCGGAGGGCGGTGCGGCAGCCGCCGGCGGCGTTGCGTTCGGCACAGAAGCAAGGCCCGTCGCAGGCGGCTGGATCGTCAACGGCAAGAAGATCTTTGCGTCGCTCTCCGGCCACGCCGATTATTACGGCGTGCTCTGCACGGAGATCGAGGAAGGCGGAAAGGCCTCCCGCCGCAATACGCTTTACCTCGCGATCTCCGCCAAATCACCGGGCGTCTCGGTTGTCGGCGACTGGGATCCCCTAGGCATGCGCGGCACGGTTTCGCGCACGCTGCTGTTCAAGGATGTGTTCGTGCCGGAGGATTCCGCGCTGATGCCGCGCGGTGTCTATTTCCAGGCGGCGATGCGCTGGCCGCACATGTTCTTGACGCTGTCGCCCACCTATATGGGCCTAGCGCAAGCCTCGTACGATTTTACCCTGCGTTATCTGCGTGGCGAGGTGCCGGGCATGCCGCCGGTCAAGCGCCGGATGTATCCGACCAAGCAGATTGCGGTTGCGCAGATGCAGATCAAGCTGCAGCAGATCAAGGGTATCTGGTTCCAGGCCGTCACCGAAGCGCGTGCCAATCCGAGCAAGGAGCAGGTGCTGCGTGCCTATGCAGCCCAATATTCGGTGATGGAAGGCGCCAATGAGCTCGCGGCGCTCGCGATCCGCACCTGCGGCGGTCAGGCCATGCTCCGCTCGCTGCCGCTGGAGCGTATCTATCGTGACAGCCGTTGTGGCTCGCTGATGCTGCCCTGGACGGCCGAGCTCTGCCTCGACCGGATCGGCCGTGAGGCGCTGTACGAGGCTGGCGAAACGGACGACTGACCGTGGATCTCTGCAGTCTGATCGATCGCAACGCGGCGTTCGCGCCAAACAAGATGGCCATTGCCTTCGACGGGCAGCAGCTGAGCTACGCGGCGTTCGCCCATCGGATCGAACGGACCGCAACAGCCCTCAAGCAGGAGTTCAGTGTCGGACGCGGTGACCGCGTCGCGATCCTAAGCCTGAATCGGCCGGACTACCTGGTTCTGCTCTACGCCTGTGCTCGGCTCGGCGCGATGCTGGTGCCGCTGAACTGGCGGTTGGCGGTCGCCGAGCAGGTGTTCATTCTCACCGATTCCGGCGCCAAAGTGCTGGTGCTCGAGCAGGCGTTTGCAGGCGTTCTTCCCGAGCTCGCGCCGGGGACAGCCGTCGTCGGCTTCGATTTTACGCCGCCCCGCGGCAAGACCTACGAAAGCTTGCTGGCTGGCAGCGGGGGAAGCGCACGTAACCCGCACGCCGATCTCTCCTGCCCGCTGCTGATCGTCTACACCTCAGGAACGACCGGGCGGCCGAAAGGCGCGGTGCTGCGCCAGGAGGCGCTGTTCTGGAACGGCGTCATGAGCCAGCACATGCACAACATGACATCGGATGATCATGTGCTGACGGTGCTGCCGTTCTTCCACGTCGGCGGGCTCAATATCCAGACGACCGCGGCACTTCAGCTTGGCGCGACTGTTACGATCCACGCTCGCTTCTCGCCGGACACGGCGCTTGCGGCCATCGAACGGGAGCGGCCGAACTTGACGGTCATGGTGCCCACAATCCTCCAGGCCGTTAGCGAGCATCCCGCCTGGGCCACGACCGATCTCTCGTCCCTGAAAGCCGTTGCCACCGGCTCGACCATCGTCCCGGAGCACCTGATCGAGCGCTTTGTCGCACGCGGTGTGCCGGTGCTGCAGGTCTATGGCTCGACGGAAACCTCTCCCATCGCAATCTATACTCGCCTCGGGGGCGACCTATCCCGTACGGGATCGACCGGACTTGCCGGCCTGTGCTGCGAAGCGAAGGTGATCGATCAGGCCGGCAATGAGACGCCGGCAGGTACGCCCGGCGAGATCGCAGTGCGCGGCCCCAATGTGTTCTTCGAATATTGGGGTAATGCGGAGGCGACGCGCGAGGCGCTGCACGACGGCTGGTATCGCACCGGGGATGTCGGCCTATGCGACGCCGACGGCTATTTCTGGGTACGCGACCGCAAGAAGAACATGATCATTTCCGGCGGTGAGAACGTTTATCCGGCCGAGGTCGAGCGTGTCATGCTCGAACATCCAGACGTCAGCGAATGCGCCGTGATCGGCCGACCGGATCCGCGCTGGGAGGAAGTCCCAATCGCTTATGTCATCCGGCGATCCGGCTGCCGGCTCGAAGCAGACGAGCTGAAAGCGCACGTTCAGATACAGCTTGCCCGCTACAAAGTTCCACGCGACATCGTTTTCGTGGCCGATTTGCCGCGCACGGCGCTCGGCAAGGTCCAGCATTTTCTGCTGAAGCAGCTCGATTCGCAGTCGCGCGCGCAAGGAGAAGCATCTTGAAGATCGCGGTTCTGGGTGGTGGAAACGGCTCTTTCGCGGCCGCGGGCGATTTCGCGCTATCGGGGCACGCGGTCCGGCTTTGGCGCCGTGATGCGGAGCAGGTCGAGGCACATCGCGCCGCGGGATCCCGGATCCTGATAAAGGACCACAACGGGCGCCACGACGTGAAGTTGGCGCTGGTGACCACCGACATCGCCGAAGCCGTCAATGGTGTCGAGCTGATCGTGTGCCCTGCACCCGCCTTCGCGCAGCAAGATATCGCCCGGCTCCTTGCGCCACATCTCCGTGACGACCAGGTCGTATTTCTGCCACCAGCGACATTCGGCTCGATGATCTTCGCCCAAGCCGCACGTGAAGCAGGCAATCGTGCTAAAACAAGTTTCGCTGAAACCGGCACTCTTCCCTGGCTCACCCGCAAGCACGGGCCATTCGAGGTCGCCATCACCATTCGTGCCAAACGCCTGCCGGTCGGCGTATTCCCACTCGATCAGGCCCCGCATGCGCTCGAGGTGATCGGACGCGCTTTCCCCGATGTGATCGAGCCCTGCGGTGACGCGCTGTCCGGCGCCCTGATGAATGCAGGCTGCATCATTCATCCGCCGCTGATCGTGATGAACGCGGGCCCGATCGAGCATTTTGAACGTTGGGACATCCATAAGGAAGGTACCCAAGCCGCAATCCGGCGCGTGACCGACGCGCTCGACGCCGAGCGGATCGCCGTGCGCGAAGCGCTGGGATATGGGGCACCGCATTTCCCGCTTGCTCATCACTACGCGAAGGAAGGCGAGATCTGGATGTATGGCCGGGGCTCGCATGACCGCCTGACCGATTCCGGCGATTGGCGCGAGCGGATCGTGCTGACCGAGCACCGCTACATGCGTGAGGATTTGCGACTTGGGCTATCGCTGCTGGTGTCCGTCGCTGGCCTGGCGGGCGTCGCCACACCGCTTGCCAAGGCATTCCTCGCCATCGGCGGCGCGATCTGCGACGAAGATTTTGGGAAGACCGGCCGAACGCTGGAGACCTTGGGGCTTGGCAAGCTTCACCGAGCCGAATTGCAGACGCTGCTTCGTGAGGGATTCTGACCGATGAGCAGCCGCGCCAAGATTGCCTGCCTCGGAGCCGGTCGCATGGGGCGTGGCATCGCCGTCGCGTTCGCCTATGCCGGCCACAGGGTCACGATGATCGACATCAAGGCCCGCTCGGCGGAGGATTTCTCTAAGCTGAAAGCGGACGCACTCGACGAAGTCAGGAAGACCTTTGCCAGCCTTTCGAAGCTGGGACTGCTGAGCGAGGCCGACGCCGACCCGCTCATTGCGCGGGTTTCGGTGGCACCGGCGAGCCAAAGCGGCGCGGCTCTGTCCGAAGCCGGAATGGTGTTCGAGGGCGTGCCCGAGGTCGTCGAGCTCAAGCGCGAAGTGCTGAGCGCGGCTTCAATGCGGGTCGGCCCGGATACTATCATCGCATCAACCACGTCGACCATTCTCGTCGACGATCTATCCGGCGCGATCGTGAATCCCCGCCGTTTCCTCAACGTGCATTGGCTGAATCCGGCCTATCTGATCCCGTTGGTAGAAGTGTCGCCGGGTAAAGCCACCGACCCCGCCATCCTCGACGAGGTCAAGGCGTTGCTCGAAGGCATCGGCAAGGTGCCGGTGGTTTGCGCGGCGACACCCGGCTTCATCGTTCCGCGTATCCAGGCACTCGCAATGAACGAGGCCGCGCGGATGGTCGAGGAGGGGGTCGCCAGCGCGGAGGAGATCGACAAGGCGATCCGCTACGGTTTCGGCTTCCGCTATGCGGTGCTCGGGCTGCTTGAATTCATCGATTGGGGCGGTGGGGATATTCTGTACTACGCCAGCCGCTATCTCGAGGGTGCGCTCGGCAGCGACCGCTACCGCGCTCCGGACGTTATCTCGCGTAACATGCACGAAGGCCGGATCGGCCTGCGCACCGGCGCAGGCTTTCTCGACTATTCCGGCATGGACGTAGATGCCTATCGCGCAAAGCGGCTTCAGGCCATGGCCGACCTGCTCCGGCACTTCGGCTTGGCCCGTCCGCCGGTGCTCGACCGCAACTAGCTGAAGACGTCCTGAAGGACGCCTTCGCGAACAACTGCCAAGCCATCAAGCTCGATGGTCGTCCCCATCATCGGTAGATCGAAATGGCCCGCAGTGTAACGTCCGGCGAATTCGTTCGCGCCTGTCGAGAACAGGAAATTGCCGGAGACGGCGCGGATCTCCGTGCCATTTGTGTCACGCTGGTCGTACATCGAGAGCGCCTCGTAGCGCGCGGCCGGATTCATGCCGAAACCGACATGTGAGACGGCATAGGCCTCCCGATCGCCCCAGGCGGCGAGATAGGCGCGCATCATCGCTGCATCCGTGCCCTCGCCTTCCAGCTCAACGACGTAATCGTCCTTCAAGGTCATCTTGACCGGCGAATTCAGGTAGCGCTTGAAGGTGAGATTGATATCGCCGGGTGCCATCACCAGCGTACCATTGATCGTCCCGCTCTTCGGGAAGCTGACGACGATGCCGCCCGGCCAATGCGCCAACGTACCTGGCTTGTCGGTCCAGCCCCAGACGCCAACCGTGGAAGCGCCTACCATATCCACGTCGAGCGCCGTGCCGGCTTTTGAGGTGACCCGCATTCGCTTGGTCCCGCGCAGCATCTTTGCCGCCGCGCGAACGCGCTTCTCGAGCGCTGGATCCGGTACCATCCGCTCCAGCGCCTCGGGATGCTCGTTGGAGATCACCAGAATGCGCGCTCCGGCCTTCAAGATTTCAGGCGTCTCCACCGCGTGCATCAAGCCCTCAACGGTGCAGTCCACCACGAAGCCAGCCTGCTGAAGCGCGCTGATGACAGGACCCAGCTTTTGGATCGCTTCGCTCGCTCCGGTCGAACGGACCGGGACGATGTTCCGGTTGCGCGGCGTCGGCATCACGACGTGAAACGGCTTCGCTCCCATCCGCAGCAAGGCCAGTTCCGCCAGATGTACATTCAGCGCGCGTGACTGGGTCTCCGAGAGGATTGCCGCGGTATCGCCCGCCTTGACGGCGCAACGCTCAAAGATCTCGCAAAACGCGTCGATCCATTTTGCCTCGATGCGATCCGCCAGCATGGTTTACTCCCGGTCTTCAGGTTTCTTGTTCGCCAAGTTACGCTTCGGGGAAGCCCCGCAACAAATACGATCGCACCGCGCCCAGTAACGCATTGAGGACCAATCCAAGCAGCGAGATCGTGATCAGCGGCACGAACATGTCGACCGCCTGGAAGGTGCGGGCCGCTGTCACGAGGGCATGGCCCAAGCCGTCCGTCGACGCGATCATCTCGGCCAGAAACACCACGATGCAGGAAATGACAAGGCCGATCCGGCACCCTGTCAGGATCGACGGCATCGCCGCCGGCAGCACGACTTTGAACAGGATTTCATAGCGCGGCGTTCCCGCCGCCATGGCGGACCAGATAAGTTTCTGCTCGACGGTTGACGCACCGCAATACGTCGACAGCAAGATCGGGAAGAGTGCGTCCGCCGCCACCAATGTAATCTTCGATCCGTGGCCGAAGCCCAGGAGCAACAGCAGCGCCGGATAGAGCGCGACCTTCGGCAGTGGCGCCAACACGCGCACGAGCGGCCGAACCACGGCATTGATCGCCGGACTTGCGGCAGCCGCGATGCCGACGCTGACACCGAGGACGACCGCAATCGCGAACCCGGCAAACAGGCGGACCAGGGTCGCGGCGATTTCCTGCTGAAATGTCCATGTCACGAGCTGCTGGAGCAGCCGGTTGAAGACAAAGCCCGGCGGCGGCAGCAAAACCACCGGTGCGAAGCCGAACGATACCAGGGCCTGCCACAGCGCAACCACCAGCGCGATCGGCGCGAGCCCTAAGATAACGTTTGGGGAGGGAGACCGTGACATCATGAGAAGCTCAGCGGCATGTCGAATTGCGGCTCGGACCAGCGTATAAGCCCCGCACGAACCCGCTCGAAAATCGCATCGAGACAAATGCCCATCGCCCCGACAATGATAATCATCGCGTAAACCGTCTCGTATTGTCCCATGTCGAGCGCGTTGAACAGGATGTTCCCTGCTCCCGACTGACGCGCGATCATCTCGCTGGTGATCATCGTGATGAGCGCGAGCACCAAGCCGGTCCGGCACCCAGTTAGGATCTCCGGGAGCGAAGCCGGGAGCACGATCCGGACCAGACGCCGCAAGGGTGAGAGTCCCATGGCTGCACCCGACCACAGCATCTTCTCTTCGACGGCCTTGGCACCTTCAAAGCTGTGATAGATGACCGGCAAGCTGACACCGAGAAAGATCACCAAGATTTTTGTAGATTCGCCAACGCCGAGCCACAGCATGATGATCGGCATCAGAGCTGCCTTCGGAACCGGATAGATCACCATCAAGAGCGGATTGAAGAAGGATGCGACAGCTCGGCTGCGGCCCATCAACAGGCCTAGTGGAATAGAAACCACCACGGCAATGCCGAACCCGATCGCCATGCGGCGGAGCGAGGCCAGGATATTGATCAGAGATTCCTTGTCGCCGAGGATATCCGGGATCGCGCGGATCGCCTCGAGCGCCGTGGGAAAGCTGTCATTCTTCAACCCGAGCGACGCGACCTGCCAGGCCGCCAACAACCCAATGCAAGCCAGCACCGGCGTCGCGCGTCTCGCGATGGTGGCCGGCGAGATCATGAGGGCGAACCGGCTTGATCGCTTTCATCGAACATGCGCTCGATGTCGACGATGTATTTCTGGTAGCGCGGATCCAGCAACAGTTCGTTGCGGCGGCGCGGTCGAGGCAGATCGATATCGATGACCTCCCTGATGCGGCCGGGAGACTTCGACATCATCACGACCTTATCAGAAAGGAAGACCGCTTCGTCGACCGAGTGGGTGACGAACAGCACCGTCTTGCGGTCGCGCTCCCAGATGTTCAGGAGATCGTTCTGAAGGCGCGTCCGGGTATGAGCGTCGAGCGCGCCGAACGGCTCGTCCATCAATAGAACCTCGGGGTGGTAGGCCAGCGTCCGTGCCAGCGCGACGCGCTGCTTCATGCCGCCCGACAACTCCTTCGGGTAGAAGTTCTCATAGCCCTTGAGCCCGACCATCTCGATCAGCGCGCGGCTCTGTGCTTCGGCCTCGCTGGCGCTTACGCCCTGCTGGCGCGGGCCATACATCACATTGCCCAGCACGGTCTTCCACGGGAATAGTGCGAACTCCTGGAAGACCGGTCCACGATCCGGACCCGGGCCCCTGATCGCCTGTCCCTTCATCTTCGCCGCGCCGCTGGTTGGGCTGACGAAACCGCCGACGATGTAAAGCAGTGTCGACTTGCCACAGCCGGAGGGGCCAAGGATGGAGACGAACGCTCCCTCCTCGATCGTCAGGGAGATATCCGATAGCGCCAGATGATCCTTGCGCGCCGAGGTCTGGAAAACCTGCGAGACGTGGTCGATCTCGATAATCGCAGATGTCGGCTTTGGTGACGTCACCAGTCTCGCCCATTCGCTCGATTTCCAAGGCACTACCTTCATCCCGCCTCTCGCTTCACGCACACGCGAACGTCACGCAACCGATCCGCTAAACGCTCCCATCAGCCACATGAGCTTAGCAAGAAACCTGCCAAACCGATCGTCATTTCGCACGCAGCCGATGCCTCAATCGAACCACGGCCACTCCGCCGGTCCTTCGTGCGTGACGGCGCCGCCGGGGGCCTGACCGACCAGACGCGCATATTTCGCGAGCGCACCAGCGCGATGACGCGGCGGCCGTTGCTTCCAAGCGCGTCGGCGTGCAGCGAGCTTCTGCTCATCGACCAGCAGATCCATGCGGCGGCCAGCGGCATCAATCCGGATCTTGTCGCCGTCGCGGACGAACGCAAGCGGGCCACCAACAAACGCTTCCGGCGAGACATAACCGATGCACATTCCGCGCGTGGCACCGGAAAAACGCCCATCCGTGACCAGCGCGACCTTCTCGCCCATGCCCTGGCCGTAGATCAGCGCCGTAACGCCGAGCATCTCGCGCATGCCGGGACCACCGACCGGCCCTTCATTGCGGATCACCAGAACCTCGCCAGCCTTGTAGCTGCGGTCCCGTACAGCCGCGACACAAGCCTCTTCATCCTCGAAGACGCGCGCCACGCCCTCGAAGAGCGGGCTCTTCAGGCCTGCAACCTTAATGACAGCGCCGTCAGGGCAAAGATTGCCCTTCAGCACCGCGACGCCGCCATCGGGCATGATCGGCGCACGGGCCGCATAGACCACCTCGCCATCGGGCGTGCTGGCTCCGCCATATTCCTCCGCGAGCGTACGCCCCGTAATGGACAGGCAGCTGCCATCGATATGGCCGCTCTGGATCAACTCGCGGATCACGACGGCTGCACCACCGATGTCATAGACATCCTTGGCCGTGTATTTGCCACCGGGCCGCAGATTCCCGATCAGCGGCGTCCTGGAAAAGACCTCGCCGACATCGTCAATGGTGAATGCGATGCCGGCCTCGTTCGCAATCGCCGGCAGATGCAACGCGGCATTGGTCGAACCACCAGTCGCGGCCACAATCGCAGCCCCATTCTCCAGGGACTTCCGCGTCACGATGTCACGCGGCAACGGTCCGCCACGCTCCAACATCTCCATGATCAGCCGTCCGGCGCGGCGCGATATCTGTGCGCGCTCGGCATAGACGCCTGGTACCATCGACACGTTGGGAATGGTCAGGCCCATCGCCTCCGACACCATTCCCATCGTGTTCGCGGTGAACTGACCGGCGCAGGCACCAATGGTCGGCAGGCAGGCGCGCTCGATCCGTTCGAGTGTCGCAGCGTCGATCTCGCCGGTCATGAAGCTGCCGACCGCCTCATAGGAGTCGAGCACCGTCAGCGTTCGTCCGTCCACCCGGCCCGGCAGCGAGCTGCCACCATAGATAAATATCGACGGCACGTTGCAGCGGACCATGCCCATCATCACGCCCGGAAGCGTCTTGTCGCATCCACCGTACCCGATCAGCGCATCATAGGCGAGACCATGGACGACGGCTTCAATGGAATCAGCGATCAGTTCGCGCGAAAACAGGGAGAACTTCATTCCCTCGTGATTCATGCTGATGCCGTCGGACACAGAGACGGTCGAGAACTCACGCGGCGTACCGCCGGCCTCCTCGATCCCGGTCTTGGCCGCAGCCACCTGGAAATCGTGGGTCATATTGCAGGGCGTTTGCTCGCCTTTCATGCTAACAATGCCTACCATCGGCTTGGCGATGGCCACGTCATCCAGACCCATGGCGCGCATGAAGGCGCGGTGCGGCGCCCGGTCGAGGCCGTCAGTCGTGATCCGTGATCGCAACTTCTTCATGCTTGCACTATCTCGATGAAATGTCCCACACGTGGCGGGACATTGCGACTTCGTTGATCCTGCAAATGCTATCTGGCCTATTGCAGCGGCGCGACGATCGTCGGGTGCTTGAACTGCGCGACATCCAGTTTTGGCAGCATTCCCGTATCCGCATAAATGTCCAGCATCTTCTGGATCGCAGGGAAGTTCGGCGCCGCGCCGGGATCGCGGCCAAAATCGTTGTCCTTGAGGAGGTAAGTATCGAGCACTGGAACGGGCGCCTTCAGCACCTCTGACACCACTTTCAGGGTCTCTTCGCGGTTCGCGAGTGCCTTCTTCATGCCCGACGTGATATCGCGGACATAGGCCTTCACCAGTTCCGGGTTCTTGTCGACGAAATCGGCACGGCAGGCTTCCAGGATATGCACGATGTTCGGCATGGCCTGCGACAGCGAGAAAAGCTTGCGCGTACCGCCCTTCGCCTCAGCCCGTGCTGCAAACGGCTGATTCATGTTGACCGCATCGACCCGGCCCTGGCGCAGCGCATCCTCCGAGACGGCAAAACCAACCTCGACCAGCTTGATGTCCTTTGCGGGATCGACACCGTTCTGCTTCAGAAGGAGGTTGAACGGGCCTTGCGTGCCGCCGCCGATCACGGAAATGCCGACCGTCTTGCCCTTAAGGTCCGCAATCGTCTTGATGGGCGAGTCATCCATCACCGCCCAGTAAACCGAGAAGCCGCCGGGCTTCTCGAAGACGTGCTGGGCCACGATGTAGGCCTTGAGGTTGCCGCCGACCACGCCGTTAGCCAGGGACAGCGGTGCCTGCGTCGCGCAATCCAGTGCGCCGGCTGCCAGTGCCTGCGTCATCGGCGCGGTGCCTTGAAATTGGGTCCACTCAATGTTGTAGGCCTTGCCGATATCAGGGAATTCGGCCGGCCTGCGCATCATCCAGTATTTGGATTCCTCGGCCGGGATGGTCCAGCCCACGCGGATCGTCTGCTGCGCTCGTGAGGGGCTTGCGCCCGCAATCATGGCCGCCACAGCCCCTAACGCCAGCATCCACCTCGAAATTGCCCGCATCGTGCCCACTCCGTTGCTCCGGCGCCGACCGACGCCACCCAACCCGACCGGCCCAAATGTTTCATGGTTCAAACAATCAGGCAAGCCATGCAAGCCGGCACGGTTTCGCCGCGGCATCCGTTATGTATGGTGCGGCAGCGGTCGCTGCCATCGCGCTGCGGCAGGAGGAGGCAACCTATGGCTGATGCGAGCAAGGCAAACCCGCAAGGCGTCGAGAGGCTTGGCTATCTCGGCCTTGGACTGATGGGAACGCCAATGACCCGTCGGCTGCTCAAGGCCGGCTATCACGTCAGCGTCTGGAACCGTTCGGAGGGCAAGGTCGCGCCGCTTGTTGAGGTTGGCGCCACCCGCGCGAGCACGCCGCGCGAACTGTTGGCAAGCTCCGACATCCTCTTCATGTGCGTGACGGATGCCGCCGCTGTCGAAGAAGTAATCTTCGGCAGCGCAGGTCTTGCCACGGCTCCCGGTGCGGGCAAGCTCGTTGTCGATTTTTCGTCGATTCATCCCGACGCCGCGCGCAAGCTTGCTGCGCGATTGAAAGCTGCGAACGGCGCAAACTGGGTCGATGCGCCGGTCTCCGGTGGTACCAAGGGCGCCGAGGAAGGCACGCTTGCTATCATGGCCGGAGGAGAAGCCCCCGACATCGAACGGGCGCGGCCCTATGTGCTGGCCATGGCGCGCCGTTTCACGCACATGGGTCCGACTGGCGCCGGCCAAACCACGAAACTCTGCAACCAGGTGATCGTCGGATGCGCGATGGCCGTGCTTGCGGAGGCGACGCGGCTTGCCGCGAACGCCGGAATTGACGCGAGTCGGCTGCCCGAGGCTCTCGCTGGCGGCTTTGCGGATTCGATTCCCCTTCAGCTCTTCGTGCCGCGCATGGTCCAGGGTATCCACTCACCGCCGCTTGGGCACATCGCCACGATGTTGAAGGATCTCGACACGGTCGCCGATGTTGCGCAGGCGACGTCAACGCCGGTGCCAATGGCGACCCTTGCGGGACAGATCTTTAGACTGGCAAAAGCTGCCCGCGGCGCAGACGCTGACGCTTTGGAGATCTACAAGCTTTCGACTACCGAGCGCTGAAGCGCCTTACGACTGCTTACGCTCGTCATCCGCCACAAAGCGGCCATACGTTCCCCGCGCAAACAGCAGCGGCTCTTTCGAGTTGTAGGCATAGGCCTCGACCGCGCCGAGAAAGATCACGTGATCGCCGCCATAATAACGATTGACGGATCGGCACTGAAAATTGGCCACGCTCTCGGCAAGCACTGGCGCATTGCCTAGCCCCGGCGTCCAATTCACGTCGGCGAACTTGTCCTCCGACGACTTCGCGAATTTGTTTGCAAGCGCCTGCTGTGAGCTGCCGAGCACGTGGACCGTGAAATGACTGGCGTTCTGAAACACGGTCAGGCTCGATGAATAGACCCCGAGGCTCCAGAGAACCAGGGGCGGGTTCAAGGAGACCGACGCGAACGAGTTGCAAGTGATGCCAAACGGTTTTCCATCAGCGGCCGTAGCCGTGATGATCGTGACACCCGTTCCGTAGGCGCCGAGCGCATTGCGGAAATCACGCGGATCGATCGGCGAGTTGTCGCTTGCAAACTCGTTGGCGGGATCGGGGGCGGCCGGATGCTTTGGCTGATCATTCATCGGCCGGCCTCACAAGGTGAGATTCTCAGACGGCAGGCCGAGGGCTACGCGTCCATAATTGGTTCCGGCCGCATCGAAATTGAACGCGAGATGCGAATTGATCGCGTGTGCATCGCGAAACTGTCGCTGTAGCACGCCCGTCGTGAACAGACCGCGCGCTCCGCTCGCCGCAAACAGCATCGAGACCGCATCTGTGCACAGATTGACCGAGAACGCTCCATCGCGCCGGTATCTGGTCTTGGTGACCATATCGGGTGTGTGGTTGCGCCGCGCGTCCTCCATCGCCTCTGTGCAGGCTGAGCGCATGATGAGGCGCGCGGCATCAATCTTGGCAGAAGCCTCCGCGATCTTGATTTGCGTACTCTGGAAGTCGCTCAGCTTAGCGCGATTGTACGTCGAAATGCGGTGACGCGCGACCTCGGCATAGTCGTCCAGGCACGCCTGTGCATTTCCGAGCGCGACGCCGGAGAGAACATAGGGGAACAGCGAGAATACTGGAAGAGCGTACAGCGGATTGGGGTTCACCTTGCTGCCGGGTGCCACGCCGCCCGCGAGATCACCCACCGCGACCGTCATTTGATCGGGCACGAACGCATCTCTGACTTCGACATCCGACGACCCGGTGCCGCGCAGTCCGGCAACATTCCAGGTATCGAGGATCTTGTAGTCAGCTTTAGGCAACAGGAAGATGCGATATTCAATGCCATCAGCTTCGTCGTCGGATGCGACGACGCTTGCAAGCATGTTCCATGCGCACGAGCCGACGCCCGATGAGAACGGCCAGCTTCCGCGCAGCTGGTATCCGCCTTCGACCTTCCTGGCACGGCCGGCCGGAAAGATGAACGATGATGCGATCAGCACATCAGGATCTCGGCCCCAGACCAGGTCCTGCGCGCGCTGCTCGAACATGCCGAGCATCCAGTGGTGACTTGCCAGATTGGCCAGATTCCAGGCCACCGATGCATCCGCACAGCCGAGCAGCTCGGCGCAATCGATCAGCGCGACATAATCGAGCTCGGCGCCGCCGATACGCTTCGGCTGCAGCATCCGGAACAGGCCGGCTTCATGCAAGTCGCGCTCAGTCTCCGGCGGCAGGTGCCGCAGCTCCTCAGTTCGAACCGCACGTTCCCGCAATTGCGGCACGAGCGACCGGGCCTTTGCAATCATCGCCGCATAGGCTCGTTCGCCGGAGTCTGTCGCCATCGACTGACCCATGCTCGGCTCCTGACCAGGCACCATTCGCGTCCCTCGCTCTCATGCATTTATGAGGCTGGAACCTTGCCAAATCAAGCTGTTGCTGCCCTCAGTCCCGCGTCGCGGCCTTGCGCGCCCCGAATGCCCCTTTTTCGGCTAAGGCTGCAATCCGCTTCTCGTCGTAACCGAGCGTCTCGCGCATGATGCCCTCGGTATGCTCGCCCAGCAACGGCGCCGCCACAGGATCAATTGCCGCCGTCAAGCTCATGCCGATCGGCGGCTCGATGTTCGGCACCCACTCCGCGGTCCGATGCGGGATGCGGCTCAAGCGCGCGCGTTCGCGCGCTTCGGGTGCATTGAACCCTTCCTCCACCGTTCGGAGATAGCCGACCGGAATATTGGCCAGCTTCATCTTCGCCATCCAGTTCTCGAGCGTATCGCTCGCGAACACCTCCGCAATTGCGGCACGCAGGAGTTCTTTGTTCTCCGACCTTGCTTTGCGCGTGGCAAACTGCGGCGCATTGATGAGATCCGGGCGGTTCAACACCTCGACCACCAGCCGCCGATACAGCCGATCATTGGCGCACGCCATGTAAAGCGGACCGTCGGACGCCTCGTAGACTCCAACAGTGGGAGACCCCGCCGGCGAATTGCCGAACCGGCCAGGATTCTCGCCGTTGATCAGATAAGCCATGCCGTAGAAGCCCGTCATCCCCATCGCGACATCGAACAGTGCAACCTCGACATGCTGCCCGCGGCCGAGCCGATCCCGCGCCAACAGTGCCAGCAGGATCGCGTTGCAGGCAGACATGCCCGTCGCCATGTCGACAATCGGCGGCCCAGTACGAACCGCCGGGCCATCCGCGAACCCGTTGAGCGACATGAAGCCGCTCTCGGCTTGGGTGATGGGATCAAAACCCGGGCGCGAGGCGAACGGCCCGGTTCGCCCGTAAGCGGAGATCGAGCAATAGACCAGCCGCGGGTTGAGCGGGGCGACGGCCTCGTAATCTAGGCCGAACTTTTTCATGATGCCGCTCGAGAAGTTCTCCACGACCACATCCGCCTTGCGGATCAGATCCAACGCAACCTCGCGCCCCTCCGGAACCGCAAGATCGAGCGCGATACCGCGCTTGTTGCGGTTCAGGCTGAGATAGGCCGCGCTCTCGCCACCAATCTCCGCATGCTCATAGGCGCGCGTGTCGTCCCCGCCATCGGGATTCTCGATCTTGATGACGCGCGCCCCGAAATCGGCCAGCGTCTGGGTGCAGGCGGGGCCAGCAACCACGCGCGTGAAATCGACGACCAAGAGGCCATCAAGCGCGGTTGGTCCTCCCGCGCCCCGCGACGGACGTTCCGGCAATTGAGGCTTGGTGGACATCCCAGGGCTCCTTAACATCGACTTGTGCTCGCCGAATTCAATGCAAGCGAACTTAAAGCCCGGCGGGGACGACTTCGCAAGAGGCCCAGCAGCAAACGCTTCAATACGCAAAAAGGACCCGGTCGCCGCGAAGCCTGGATTGGACCTTCCGCGCCATGGAATCTCCGCTCAGCGAAGCCCCTTTTGCCAATACAGCGTATGCTTCCAGGCCCAAGGCACCTCAGGCTCGAAGAGGCGGTAGCCTGCCTTGATAAAGTTATTCGCGGATGGCGCGTTATAGGTTGTATCGGAAACGATAATTCTCCACCCGACACGCCGTCCCCTCGCCTCGATGGCACGCATCAGTCTCAGCTGAAGGCCTCGGCCCCGATGCCGCTCCAGCACACCGACCCTGGAGACATATCCGCCGTTTCGAACGTGCGTCGATGGAAGGACGCCCGCGAAGGCGACCGCATTGTCATCGTGGTAGGCCAGCCACCACGCTCCCGACTCGAACTGAGGCATCACAGCAGCATCGAAGAACGTCAGGCGATGCAGCTCCGACAGTGTGTCGGAGATGTCGTCATCGGATCCATCAACAATACGAACTCTGTACATCAGCCGATCCGTCGATCCGGAATGGTGTTGCAAGGACGGCGATGTTGCCGCCGTAGTGCCTTACTTGCCGAGCATGCCCTTGACGCCGAGCCAGACGGCTCCCATGAGCCCCGTGGCGATCACCGTAATGACGGCCTTGAAGGTATAGCTCTGCGCCTGCTCGACACTTTTCCGCCACCGCCGCAGGTGCTGGAAATCCGCTCTCACTTCCCTCCGGTCATCATCTTCTATGCCGAAGGAAGCCAGCACCGACGCCACCGCCTTCAGCACGATGGCATCGATGCTGTCCTGCTGGAGCCGTTGTTGTTCGGCCAATGTCTCGGCCACGATCGCCCTAATGTCGTCGTCTGGCATCTTCACCGCTTGAGGATCCTTGCAACGTTCTCAAAGCCGCGCTTGGCGAAGTAGAAGGAGACGACGAAATTGGCAGTGATTGCCGCGAAGCCCGCCAAGGGATCTGTTGAGCCGAAGCCAAGAACCTTGTCCCACACCAGAAGCTTCGCGAAATAGAGAGCCACGCAATAGCCCATCAGCTTATCCGGCTCGTACCAGTGCCCGATCTCCGCGATGCGGTATTGCATCAAGGCCTTTGCTTCGGCCGTCTGCGCCGCGATCTCGTTCGCGGCGAGATCCGCCGCGATCTTGGTGTCGGCGTTCTCAGCCTTCAGCTTCGCGCTATAGGCGTCGATCAGGGCCTTGACGACGGGGCCGCCGAGAAACGAGACGATCGTCATCCACATCAGTCTTTCCTCCGAAGAGTTCGCAGGCGTGCGATGATCGTCACCACGGAGATCGCCAGCAGAATGCGCCCCGTGATCTTGACGTCACCGATGGCCGTGCTGATCTGGTCCTTGACGCCGGGATCACCGAGCGCATCGGCAAGATCATCGACGATCGATGCCAAAGCACCGGCGAGCGCAATGCAATAGCTCCAGGCGATTGTCATGGAATGCAGGCAAGCCGCCTTGATCCTCGCGAGCATCACAGCGTCGCCCGCAGCACAGCAAGCTTGGTCTCGAGCGATTTCACCTGGACCTCGGCCCCAGTCACGAACCGGAGCAATGCGTCCTTGCAAAACCAGCAGGCGACGAAGCCAGCGACGAAGACGACGACATCAAAAATGGTGTGCATGTTCATTTCCTTCTGAAAATGGCTCGGATCAAATCGGCAACAAACGCGCCGATCGAGCCTTTCGACGGGTTCGTCAGCGAAGGCTTGGCCGGATCATCGCTCGCCGGACGCTTGGCTATTCTTGTTCCCGCAAAGCTGATGTTCGGATCAAGCTCCATCAGCGCCATCAACAGCGCCGCACATCCCAGCTGCGGGTCGACCTTGCTCGGATCGTAGACGCCGTCGCGCACATACTTCCCCGACCGGTACTGGTTCGTCCCGGCCCAGAGATAAGGCGACGGCACCGCGCGCGCGGCATCTCGGTCAGCGTTCGCGCCTTCGACGTTCTCTTGGCGACAGGCCGGTAGACATCCGCGACTTGGAGCTCGTGTTCAAGACCGTCGCTCATGCAAAACTCTCCCACACGACTACAGCGACCAGGCCCGCAAGCGCGAGCGATATCAGATAGACCGTCATCGTTCCTCCAAGAGAAACTACAGGAGAGAAACTACAGGCGCGAAACAACAGAAGAAAAGCAACAGTGCGGCAGATCGCGGCACAACGCGCGATCGTTTCGGCGCGAACCTTATCCCCGTCTTGCGGAGACCGCGGCGGCGCAAGCAAAGGCTCGCGCCGCGGGCCGGCACGTTCGCGCGTGCACGGCCAATAGATGTGGTTCGGACGGCGGCGCGCTGGTCGGCGCTCCATGAACGCGTTTCAACGAGGCGAGGCCGCGATGCGCGGGACGCCGTCCGATTTCGGAAATCGAAAACGAAAAAGCCCGCAGCGGATGCTCCCCGCGCGGGCCTTACAAACTCGTTTCGATGATGGCATTATGCCGGTGTTTTGCCCGACGTGTCAAAGCTCAAATGCAACCGGATCGCGCCATCGCAACTGCCGCGATCCTGGAACGAGCGCGACGGCACGAAAAAGCCCGCTACGGATCATTCCGCGCGGGCATCAAACCACACTCTTTGGATGATGCCACCATGCCACTGTTTTGCCCGACGGGTCAAGCGACATTGAGCTGAGTTGAAACAACTACAGATCTTCAGTCTTGGCGAAGAAGCGGCCGTATCCAACGAGAGAACCATTCCTCTGCATCATTCCGAGGATTAGCTGAGGTCTCCAATCCCCAAATCGGCGGCGGAACAGTATAGCTCGGCTCATCAGCGAACGTGCCAACCGGACTGCTTGCCTGCTGTGGCCGCTTTCCTTCCGTTCGCCAATTCCCAAATCGATCATCGAATTCAGGAAACGGCAGATAGGGCACGGGCGCGCTTCCAGACTCAAATACATTGCCAGCGTTCGCGGCATTCACGCGGGTAAGGTGGCGGACTTCATCGGGCGCAGTTGCTCCGGCTGTGGGAGCGGTCGGAGCCGAGAACTGACTGAGCGGTTCGGACGGTATCGCAACAGCCGCAGTTCCTGGCCAGTTGCCAAAACGATCGCCGAAAGTACCGGAGCGCACCGGTTCCTGATTGATGGTGTTGCCCAACAACGGTTGCGCGCTGGATTGAGCTCCGAGTGGCAGGCTAGCGCTCCTGCTCGCATTCGATGCGGCATCTGTGCTGAACGGATTGTACGGAGGCGCACCGGTGGAAAACACTCCGCCGTTAGAAGTATTGCTTGGTCTTGCATCAGCAGATGCGCCCGCTGCGGCGCCTGCTGCGCCTAGAGCGCCCAGTCCCCATACCCACGCTGGCAACGTGGGTAGCAGCGCGGGCGCTGCCAGCGCTGCCGCAAATATTCCCAGCCCAAGAAGCGCGGACCGATCGTCCGGATTACGAGGCATCTCGTACGGATTGGGCCCCAACATGGGCGATCCATCGGACATGAACATCTGCTGGCCCGTTTCCGGATTGAATTGGAGGACCTGGGGCATCGATGGCGTAGCAGTACTTGGAGGTAGCTGTCCGATCCGTTGCCAATCCGGACTGGCCGCAGGAAGGCCAGACAATCCATAGGTCAAACGCGGGTCACTCCGGTTGAAGCCTTCCGGAGCGAACTCTGGAAGCGGAGATGGAATTGAGCCCGGCGACTGCGGAACGTGATTCGGATCGACAGGCTCTGAGCCCGGAACACGAAAATTGTCATCAGTGGCCACGAAGTTCTGTTGCCATGGCGTTCCGGCCAAATCCTTGTTGCCCGAAGTGATGTTAAGTCGCGGGTTCTCTCGGATCGCTTTGCTCAGCAGCTTTTCTCTCGCGGCATTCCCAAGGATTGCGGACCATTTCCCGAGATGGTTGTTTCCCGCCTCCGCACTTCTCTGCTCAAATTCTCCTAGCGCATTAACTTGATTCAGATTGTTCTTCCGATACTTGGCATAATCTTCAACGACGCTTTTAACTCCTCGAGCCACCTCTTCGCCGGTCCCTCCAATCGGCACATTGGTGTAGAGATCGCCGTTGATCAGACCAACACGCATTGCATCGATCAACTTGCGTATCTCGGTCGCACGAAGATTTGGATCCTCCTCTTCTGCGATCTTATCAAGAGCGTCGCCGACCGCTTCGTAGTAACGAAAATCATGCCCGCCCGGGTGCGGCGACACGCCCATCTTTCTGGCCAACTCATAGTCTGCCGGCAGATAGATCAGGTTGCGCGGAGCCTGCACGCCAAGCGCCTGCTTATCCAAGCCCCGAAATGCGCGATGATCTTTGAATAGCTGCGATATGATATGATGTTCCCGCAGAATTGCCATGGCGTTCCCAAATGGGCGCAGACTTCGCGCGTGTTGAATGTCGTTGGCTGTTTGACTGACTTCGCCAGGCGGCGAAAAAGTGCGCGCGTAACAGCGCGCTTATGGATCGGGCGCCGCGCGTTCTCGGCGCACGCGGGCCTATCCAGGCAAACTGATGATTTCAGTGGCGGTCGCTGAGAAGCTTGATCACGCAGTCTCGCGTTTCGGTTCAGAGAACCGATGAGAACGGGAAAATGCCATCGTCAGAGTGAGATGTGACGGCAGCCGACAGAGACGAAGAGGTGTAACTATGTGAACGAGAGATCGGGTGACGCGTCGGAGATGCCGAATCCAAATCTTCTGCGCATCGCCGTGCCAGCGACTAGTGTGAGGCGGCGCTGAGGATCGCTTTGTCTCACCGGTGCTTCAGAACATCGTTAAAGTATATCTTTAAGTCCGCTGACTTGCAGGCGTTCTTCAGCTCCTCGTCGCATATCGCCCAGTGATCGTAGTAGGCCATACGAAACACATGAGCATCGCCGATCAAGTCTTCCCGAAAGACAAGCTCGGTTCGACCGCGAAAATCATAATGCTTTTGGCCGAAGGTCCGCTTACGTGGATCGTCGCAGATACCGATTTTCAAACGTGACCGGCACTCATCCAGTGCGTCGAGAACACGAACGACTTGACAGAGCCAATATGGCGGCCCATCCCAGGTCCCCTTTCGGACTCGTACCGTGCACTGCGCAAACTCAAACCCGTTCGGATCGACAGACTCGAACACAGCCTTTGTGCGATCGGAGATCAGCCATGCATAATAAAAAGGTGCAAGATCCCGCGGACGACGTACGGCGGAATTATCAAAAAGGAAGCGTGGGGTTTCTGCCAAGTCAGAGATGCACTCTAAACCGGACGGGAGCTCCTTCTCATTCTCCAGTTCGAAGTTGAATGCGTCGCCGCGCGATCGAAAATCGTCGAGTCGATAAAACTTTCTCCGGCGTGCGACTACCCGAGGCCTCCGTGGACGCTGTTCGCCGGGGGATTCAGTCATCATTACACTCTCTGAAGGTGTCTCATCCTCAGCTTTTCATGAGCGACTCTGCTGAGCAATGCTTATCTGCTTCGTTATGCTCCACTACGGCGAGACGTCAGTACAGAGAAACACAGGCATGCCATTGAACTGATCGGAGTTCTTGTAACGAACAGCGATGCGCTCTTTCGCATCGCCACCAAAGGTATCGCCGTCTTTAAGCACGGGTCCGTGCTCGATGAGATAGACGACGAGGCCTTCCACCTTTTCGATCAGCGCATCGAGCGGAAGCCTGGAGGTCTCAAACTGGATCTCGCGGTCGACAAAAGCGGTCAGCCCCATCGTTACCGCGCCGATGCCTTTTTGCGAGCGGAACGGGAGGACATCGACCCAGAGCGGGAAGGGATAGTCGGGAAACGGGGCGAAGGATTGCCTGGACAGGTGCAGCCAAAGACGAGCTGGACGCGCGACCTTGGTGTCCCACACGACAGCACGGCATTCCGGCACGGTTGCTATCAACCCGCCGATAACAGCTGTCATCAGACGAGCTCTAGGTAATAATTGCTGATCTTGTCCGAGCACCGAGACGATCAAATGACCACGGTGCCGCGCTGCGACGGTGTTGGCCTCGGGCCAGACCATAGTCGCGCGCGACCACAGGCCTGGGTCCTGCGGAATTGGTGCCGGCATTGACATAACCGCAATCAGTTGATCACCACAGCGGAGGACCGCCCCACCGGCAGAACCTTGGCGGACTTCCGAAGCGCCGTTATCCATCTTCATTGCCAATTGCGGGTGCCGTGTGCGAACAGCCTCGGCGAGCGCGGCCATGTCGGGCGTAACTGGTGTCTCCAGCAAGACAAGCGCAAGAAACGATTTACTCATCACCGCCTCATTCAGGATCGAAATTAAAGTGCATTCATTGTGGCCTCGCCCTCAGGTTGTCTTGGAACATAACAGGAACAAAGTCAATGTTTTTCTTGCTAGCGGCTAATTCGTATTTTCGGCATCACCCCGACAGACTAGAAAAATATTCCCCTGATCAAGGGTCTGAGGATTTGCTCGGCGAGACTTTGCAGGCCGGCAACAAAGGGCGAAGCCCATTCCGAAATCCCAGATAATGAGCTGGTGGTGCTCGCAGATCAGCGATTGCATCCCAATACACAAAGCCCGCCGCAGATCGCTCCGCGCGGGCTGAACCAAACTTTTTTCGATGATGCCATTCTGCCAGTGTTTTGCCCGACGGGTCAAGCTCGATTTCGGATAAACCGAGAGCGGCCCCGGCGCATGACGGGGGGCTTGGGTAGCGCCGGAGCCGCCATTCCAGCCGGCCAATCGGCGGGTCAGCCGGCACGACATCAAATCCGGCCTGGAACCGAAGGTTCCTAAATCCCTGCGCGGTCCCAACTTGCGCGGGCCGCGTTGCCGACTGCCGCACCTCGCAGTCCGTTCCTTCCGAGAACGCAGCCGCGCGCCGTTTCGACATCAAAAAACCCGCTGCGAATTGCTTCGCGCGGGCTGACCTCAAGATTTCGATGATGGCATTGTGCCAGTGTTTTGCCCGACGAGTCAAACCAACGGTCGCCCCACGCGTTGGTCGAACGCAAACGACATCACGTCCCTCCTCCCAGCTTGATATGTGGTGCGCAACGGGCTTGCTTCAAGATCCCGCCTTCGGTGTACACCCCCGCGCCTCACGCTACCTGAGAGGGGTCACCACATGCCTGTCCTGCTGCCGACGTCACGCACGCGCGCCCGCACCTCGCCAGGGCGCACCGCACGGACGCCCGACCATGCCGTATTGATCGCCGGCGGCGGGCCGACTGGATTGATGCTGGCGGCGGAACTGGCGCTTGCGAAAGCCGATGTCGCCATCGTCGAGCGCCGCGCCAGCCAGGATCTCACCGGCACGCGCGCCGGCGGCCTGCACGCACGCAGCATCGAGATCCTCGACCAGCGCGGCGTTGCCGATCGCTTCCTGCGCGAAGGCACGATCACGCAGCTGGCAGGCTTTGCCTGGACGCGGCTCGACATCGGCGACCTGCCCACTCGGCACCCTTATGGCCTCGCGCTGCGGCAGAGCCACATCGAACGCATCCTCGCCGATTGGGTGGAGGAGCTCCACGTCCCCATCTATCGGGGCCGCGAGGTGGGCGATGTCGTGCAGGACGACACCGGCGTCGACGTGACGCTCGCCAGCGGCGAGATGCTGCGCACGAATTATCTGGTCGGCTGCGACGGCGGCCGCAGCCTGGTGCGCAAGGCGGCAGGCATCGAGTTTGCCGGCACGGATCCGACGCTCAGCAACCTCATGGCCGAGGTCGAGATGTGCGAGGCGCCTCAATGGGGCCTGCGTCACGACGCAACGGGCTTTCACGGCCTCAGCCAGACCGAGAACGGACGCGTGCTGGTCGTCCTCACGGAAGCGACGCTCGGTCGCAGCGGCGAGCCTTCCTTGCGCGATCTCAGCGAGGCGCTCATCGCCGTCTACGGCACCGATTTCGGCGTGCACAATCCATCCTGGATTTCCCGCTTCACCGACGCAGCACGGCAGGCCGTCTCGTATCGCAAAGAACGCGTGCTGCTTGCCGGCGATGCCGCGCATATCCATCATTCCGTCGGTGGACAGGGCCTCAACATCGGCCTGCAGGATGCCGTCAATCTCGGCTGGAAGCTGGCGCAGGTGGCGAAGGGCCTATCGCCCGACAGCCTGCTCGACAGCTACCATGCCGAGCGTCATCCCGTGGCCGCGCGCGTGCTGCGCAACACCAGGGCGCAGATCGCCCTGCTCCGCCGCCACGACGACGGCCGCAAGGCCGCGCGCGAGGTCCTCGCAGAGCTGCTGGCGATGGACGAGCCGCGCAAGCGTTATGGCGCGATGATGAGCGGGCTCGACATCCACTATGATCTCGGCGGCGGGCATCCCTTGCTTGGCCGCCGCATGCCCGATCTGGCGTTATCGGTCGCGGGCCGCCCGATGCGGCTGTTCACGCTGCTGCACGAGGCGCGCGGCGTGCTGCTCGATTTCGGCGGGCTTGATCAGTTCGACATCTCGCCCTGGGCCGATCGTGTCACGCGCATCGATGGCGTCCATGACGGCAAATGGGAGCTGCCTTGCATCAGCGCGATCGCCGCGCCGGCATCAGTGCTGGTGCGGCCCGACGGGCACGTGGCGTGGGTCGGCGATGACAGCCGAGGCGGGCTCCCGGAGGCGCTGACGACCTGGTTCGGCCCAGCGTCAGACGGCTGAGGCGCAAGATCGCGGCGCAGCCAGTTCAGGCTGCGCGCGGCATGTCCGCCGCTCGCTCGACCCGGGCTTCCAGCAGGGCAATCGAGGTCCGCAAGTTGTCCCGGCGGGCGCGCAAGGCCTGGGCCAGCATCGAATAGGTGGAACTGCCGGGATCGGCATTCCCCGAATTGCGCTCTTCCTCGGCGATATCGCCGTCCAGCATCTGGATCCGCCAGTGCAGGTCGGAGATCAGAGCATGGAGCTGCAGGGACGCGGTCGCTTCGAAACGGGACGTTGACTGCATGTGATCGCCTCAATCTGAAACGGCCCGATGAGCCGGGCCGGGATTAAGACCTCTTGCAGCAAGAGCAATGCCAGCTTGTTTTGGAACATCAGCACGGGGACGGGGGGCCCCCTACTCCTCCGCCAGCTTCCGCTCGATATAGGCGTCCACCGTTTCCGCGAACGAGCGCTGGACGCCAACGGAGGTGACATGAAGCTCGAGCGCGTCCTGCTGGAGCACGCGCAAGCCGCGGTGGCGTGCGCTGACCGGTGCCATGGCGAGGTACTCGTCGATGGCGCCGGTCGCCAGCGGGATGCCTTTCGGATCTCCCCGCGCGATCAGCAAACGCAGAAAGCTCAGGCAATCGGCTAAACCCGGCATAGGTTCGTCTTCAGCCCTGCCGCGATTTCGGCTTCGGCTTCCTGACGGGCTGGGTGTGGGTCCCGAACAGCGCCAGCAGCAACGCGACCTCTTCCTTCGAACCGATCTGGATCATGATTTTCTCCTTTTCGCTTCGTTGGTCGGGCCGATCAGCGAGGGAGTTCAGGACGATCTGGTTTCAGGATTGTTTCATGACGGTTTCGTCGCAGGTCGAGGTCGCGGCGGTGTCCGATATTCAGTTGCCCGGCTGCCAGCCGACGATTGCACCGAGCAGGGATATCAGCGCGCAGGAGGTCGTGCCGACCATCTGCGACCAGTACCGGATCGGCATGGTCTCGCGATAAAACTCCTGCCGCGACCATCGAGACCAGTCCCACCAGTCGTTGCTGACGAACAGGATCTTTCGCTCGACATAGCCATACCAGGCCTTGCGGACGCAGTAGATGCTGAGCCCGAAGGCCGCGAGGCGATAAAGAAGATCAAGCGCGGGGTTCATGCCATTCTGCCAAGGCAATATCTCTGCCCGCCTTTGTGTCGCCAAAGGCGATGCAGGTTCAATCGGGCTGATGTGCCCGATCCAGGGATGAGATGATTCCGCCCGCCCACGTGGAAGGCGGGAATTTGGTTGGCGCTGCGGCAGACATGGATCGGCAGGCAAAAGGACCCGCCTCCGGAGTCTAAGGGAAGAACGGAGGGAACGTTGCCGCACCCAACGCTACTAGAGGCACCCGAAGGCGGGGCCGCAAAGGGCTTAAGTTTACCAACGGAGGACGACTGCAATAAGTTCGCCGGCCTCCACGTCAACGATACCAAGCCTGATGGAAGAGCTCAAGATCGAACCAGACCGATCGGACATTTCACGGCTGCAGCAGCGATAGCAGCCTTTGACGGTCTTGATCGCGCAGGCGCTGGGATTCACGCAGCCGTTCCAGCTCCCTTTCGGCACCCGAAGTATTCTCGCCTTCCCGTTTCAGGTCGAGAACCAGCCGCTCCTGTTCTGCAAGCTGCCGCTCTCCTGCGACCACGTCGCGCTCGACACGGCTCAACTCGTCATAGATCGAGGTTCTGTCCATCGAAGTGCTCCTCGGTGCAAGATCAACCCCGATCAGGATTTCACCGTTCCTCCCCTGTTGCCAAATTTTCCCGATGTTTTGGCGCGGCGTCGGAAGACCACGAGCGCCAAAAACAAGTCTTTGGAACGCTGCCTCATGGTAAAGATTGAACAGGTGGGGCGAACTCTTCGGAGGACGATGGCGATGCGTTCGATTTTGGCCTTGAGCGTTCTGATCAGCCTGTGCGGGATGGCGAACGCGGCGAGCGTGCATCATGGACACCACCGGCACGCGGTGGTTCGTCCCCATCATCACATGGACGCGTCAGGCCGAGCCTCGGGTTTGGCCTATGCGCCGCGTCAATATTACGGGCCCGCACCGTACCGAGGCTACCGCGAACCATATTATGGTGCGTCGCAGGGCTACGCGCCTGGCGAGAAGGAGCGATTTCTCGAGAGCGTTCTCAATCCTTATTAGGTGAGAGCTTGCAAGCGGGAGCCGGCAGGGCCGCGTTCTCCGCGGGCGGCCTTGGTCTCACCGGACCAGGTCAAACTTTAATCGAATGCACCTCCGCGGATTCGGCGAGATGAAATCTCTTCGCGCCAAGCTGGCACATGTCCGTTCTCGCGCGAGGGAGCCATGTACTACGTCGCTGCTGCATTGCTTGGACTGTCGGGACTGTTCTATTCGGCGGGCCATCACGAGCTCGGCTCGTTCGGCGCCGATGTATGCAGTTACGGCGGCCTGTTCTGCGACAGCCCGGGGGTCGTCTTCACCGGCGCGGCGCTCTCCGCGGCCTGGGGCATGTTCGTCAGCATCAAGTAGCGATGCAGACCTTATCCCTGGGATGACGGGCCCGAACGCCTCGGGTCACACCGCAAGCTCCTTGCGAACGGCTGCTGCCGAGTTGCCGACCTTGTCGACGGCCTGTTGCAGCTTCTCCCTGGAAACGCCGAGCGCGTGGGTCCAGTACTTGACCTCCGAGGCCTCGTGCATGTTGATCTTGCTGCGATCCGGCTGATCGCGCTTCGTCAGACGGTCCATGCGACGTCCTCCTCGAAAAAGAAGAACGTCGCCGCGCCCACGCCGTTCCGAAGCGAAGCGGCGTGAAATTTCGTCCAGCACACGCGATTCGGAAAATCGGCTCGAACGTCAGGCCGTCGCATGGCACCGTCAAATCCGGCAGCCCGACTTGATAAATGTCAGGTCGCCCGCACGACCGTCCTCGCCCTTCTTAACTTTTGTTGTGTTTGCGTTCTTCAGGAGCAAACACCTCGGAAGTATCCATGCGCACGTTGCGGATGGCGCGACAGGCTTCCTGCGTCTCCCGCATGCGCTCCGGCATGAAGTTCAGCAGCAGCGAACGCCGCCGTGCGCCCGAGCGGTTGCGGGTCGCCCCGTGCGGCAGGTCGGCGTCGAACACCAGGATGTCGCCCGCCTCGCCCGTCGTGATCAGGGATGCGGCTTCGTCAGGCTCGCCGTGGTCGACAAGTCCTTGGTCGAGATGACGCGGCACGAGGCGCGTGGCGCCGTTGTCCGGCCCATAGGCATCGAGGAAGACCAACGCGGCGACGGCATTGCTGCCCACGCCATCGCGGTGGAGCGGCTGATGGCCGCCGCCCTGCAGCGGCTCGCGGCCCTCGACCTGCGACAGAAAGAACGGACCGCCGAGCATCTGCGCTCCCGCCGCCAGCAGCGGCGGCAGTCGGCAGGTCTGCTGCACGATCGGATCGAGATCGACCAGCGCGTGGCGCCAGCCGGTGCCGCGCGGCACCGCCCATTGGTCTGGAGTCCCGACGCCGGCGTCGAAGGCGGCACGCAACGCCTCGCGCCAGGCTTCGGGCACGGCGCCGCGAAGCAGCAGATAACCGTCGCGCGCCAGCGCCGCCGCCTGATCCGGCGCGAGCGGGGTGACCTTGGTGGGCGCCAGGCGATGGCTCATGACGCTGCGTACAATCTCAACGTGTTTTTCGCAAGCGCGCCTCGCATCGGCGCAGGCGCGGGTCACGCCGTTGTCTTGAAGCGGGGCTAGATCGCCGCAACCGGGCCATGGAACTTTTCACCCATGCCCGCGCTTAGCCCTTGAATTCGCAATTTCCGGAAGGTCAGCCTTGTCGAACCGGTCCAAACTTCAAGCCGCCAGGCGCGGCAGCGCCGTCGCTCCGACGAAGGCGGAGCCGACGCTGCTGCAACGGCTCGGGCCGGGCTTGATCACGGGAGCGGCCGACGACGATCCGTCGGGCATTGCCACCTATTCCCAGGCCGGCGCGCAGTTCGGTTACGGGCTGCTCTGGACGGTCTTCCTGACCACGCCGTTCATGATCGCCATCCAGCTTGTCAGCGCACAGATCGGCCGGGTCACCGGCAAGGGGCTGGCGGCCAATGTCATGGAGCTCGCTCCGCGCTGGATCGTGATGGCGCTTGTGGGGCTGCTCGTTGCCGCGAACACGTTCAACATCGCCGCCGACATCGCCGCGATGGCGGAGGCGCTGTCGCTGGTCATCGGCGGGCTCAATCACGAGCATGCGCTGATCTTCGCGGCCGGCTCGACCCTGCTCCAGGTCTTCCTGCCCTATCGCCGCTATGCACCGGTGCTGAAATTCCTGACGCTGACGCTGTTTGCCTATGTCGCGACCGCCTTCACCGTGAACATACCGTGGAGCACCGCGCTGCTCGCCGCGGTATGGCCGAAGGCGAATGTCAGCGCCGATTATTTCATGATGGTGGTCGCAGTCCTCGGCACCACGATCAGCCCCTATCTCTTCTTCTGGCAGGCCTCGCAGGAAGTCGAGGAGATGAACCAGGGCAAGCGCGACAGGCCGCTGCGCGAGGAAACCCGACGCGCCGGCGATCCTGAAATCGCGCGCATCAAGGTCGACACCACGCTCGGCATGCTGCTGTCGAACGGCATCGCCTTCTTCATCATCCTGACCACGGCCTCCGTGCTGAACGCCAACGGCGTCACCAACATCAATTCGGCGACGGAAGCGGCCGAGGCGCTGCGGCCGCTCGCCGGCGACTTCACCTTCGCGCTGTTCGCGCTCGGCATCATCGGCACCGGTCTGTTGGCAATTCCGGTGCTGGCAGGCTCGGCGGCTTATGGCGTGGCCGAGATCTTCGGCTGGCACGCCACGCTGGAGGCGAGGCCCGAGAAGGCAGTCGGCTTCTACACCATCATCGCGGCAGCAACGATCATCGGCTTCGGCCTCGGCTTCACCGGGATCAGCGCGATTCACATGCTGGTGTGGAGCGCGGTGCTCAACGGCATCGTCGCCGTCCCCATCATGGCGATGATGATGCTGATCGTCTCGAGCAAGGCGATCATGGGCCGCTTCAAGGCGAGACGCTGGCTGGTCGCGCTGGGCTGGCTCGGCACCGCACTGATGGCGCTGGCCGTCCTCGCCTTGCTCGGCTCGTCGGCGATCGGCTGATCAGACCGGCGACAGCGCCGCCGATATCTGCGAGGCGATGATGAAGGCCGCAATCACGGCTGGCACGCTGATGAACCGCAAGAACTGGTCGACTGAAAGCATTGTTGTCTCCCCAAAGACAATGCGCCTTCGCTCGTGCGCGCTACTCCACCCCTTGCGCGACGTGCTGCTCGGCTGTCAGAAACCGATCGGTAATGGCCGCCCCACTCATCGTCAGGAGCGCCAGAACCGAAATCATGGCTAGGAATTGCATGCGTCCTTGATCGGGTCCGATTGTGGCCAAAAAAGTCTGGGCTTGGCGCATTTTCGGGACGATCCCAAGAAACATGATGCTCCCCCGGATTCTACGGGCTTTTGCCAGCACGGCCAAAAATCGATGGCTGGCCAATCGTTTGCGGGCTTCACGGCACTTAGTCGTTAGCCTAACAATTGTGGCTGGGCCCAAGCTTGCGACCGGGACCACAAAACCAATAACGCCCGGCCGGGCACAGGGAGCGACATGGCTAAATCATCAAAAGCAACAAGTCTCGAGATCCTTGCCTGCGATGCCGGCTGGAGAAACTATCACTTCGTCAAGGTGACGACGGAAGACGGCATCGTCGGCTGGAGCGAGTTCGACGAGGGTTTTGGCTCACCCGGCGTCGGCGCTGCGATTCAGCGCCTCTCCGCCCGCGTCATCGGCCAGAACGTCTTCCAGCATGAGCGTATCCATGCCGAGTTGTTCGCCGCCACCCGCCCTGCCGCCGGCGGCGTTGTTGCGCAGGCGCTCGGCGCGATCGAGAATGCGTTGCTCGATGCCAAGGCAAAATGCCTTGGTGTCCCCTGCTACGAGCTTCTCGGCGGCAAAATTCGCGATCGTGTCAGGGTCTATTGGTCCCACTGTGCGACCTGGCGGATCAATCATCCCTCCTGGTACAAGCCGCCGATCGAAAATCTCGACGGCGTCAAGGCGATGGGCCGTGAGGTCCGCGAAAAGAAGTTCACAGCACTCAAGACCAACATCTTCTCCTATGATGACGGCAAGCCCACCGGTTGGCGGCCCGGCTTCGGCTCGCCCTTCGCGCCCGAGATCAATGTCGACCGCAAGATCCTGCGCGACCTGCGCATGCATCTCGAAGCAATCCGCGACGGCGCCGGTCCCGATGTCGACATCCTGCTCGACTGCAATTTCAACGCCAAGACCGAAGGCTATTTGAAGATCCTGCGCGAGATCGCCGACCTCGACATGTTCTGGATCGAGATTGACAGCTTCAATCCAGAGGCCCTCGGCTATATCCGCCGGCAGAGCCCGCATCCGATCTCGTCCTGCGAGACGCTGCTCGGCTTGCGCGAATTCCTGCCCTATTTCCGCGAGCAGGCAATGGACGTCGCCATCATCGACACGCCATGGAACGGTGTGTGGCAATCGATGAAGGTCGCCTCAGCCGCAGAAGCCTTCGAGGTCAACGTCGCGCCGCACAATTTCTATGGCCACCTCTGCTCGATGATGAACGCGCATTTCTGCGCGGCCGTCCCAAACTTGCGCATCATGGAGATCGACATTGATCGCCTTGCCTGGGACCACGAGTTGTTCACGCATGAACCGGAAATCCAGAATGGGCACTTGGTCATTCCCGATAGGCCGGGCTGGGGCACCGAGCCCAACGAGGAGGCGCTTCGCGCGCATCCGCCAAAGACGACAGGCGGGCTCCTCAGCTACGGCCGTAAGAGCTAGCTCACGTTTATGGCTGCACCGGATTGATGGTTGGGGATGTCTTCGGCCCCGGCCGTTCCGGTTCGACCGGCGATTTCGGTTCGGTCGGAAGCACCTTGGCGCCTGCCGCACGGGCGGCTTCGCCCGTGGTCGCATACATCGCGACGTGAGCCGGCTGGGTCTTGGCGCGGCTCCAAGGCCCGTGGTCGACGATGAGCATCGCCGCAATCGTCACAGCGGCTACGACCATCGCGATCACGCCGGGGTGCCGAAGTGCTATTGAAATTGAGTTTGCGAAGCGATCCGTTGCCATTGAAGATTCCGCACCTTTATCCGCTCGCAGGTTAACGCAATCACGGCCCGGTGAGTTCCGGCCCTGCCCGAAGCAAGTTCCGAGCAGTGCCTGGAACTCACGCCATGCTCTTCATTCACTTGACGTCTGGCCGCGCGTCGCCAACGAATTTGTCGCGGTTCGGCATCCTGATCGCCGCAAGCGATTTGGCATCGAGCGTCGCATCCGCTCCCACCAGCCCATTCAGGTTCAAGACATAGGCGGACACTGCGTAGACATCCTCGTCGCTGAGCGACTGCGGAGCATTCTGCGGCATGGCACGCCTGATGTAGTCGAACAAGGTTGGCGCATAAGGCCAGAAGCTGCCAACCGTGCGGATTGGCTTTGCCGTCCCGATCGTGCCCTGCCCACCGACGAGGCGATCGCCGACCCCGCCCTCGCCGTTATCGCCGTGGCATGACGCACATTGCTGGGAAAACACCTCGCGACCATGACTGACCGAACCGCTTCCTTTCGGCAGATTGCTGCCGTCGCGCCCGATATCGATATTCCAGCCGGCGATCTCGGCGGCGGTCGCCGGCCGCCCGATGCCGTAGCTGCTTTGTGCGCACGCACCGTTTGCAGTGGCGCACAGCACGATCGCGAAAGCAACGCCGCAGATCTCACGCCAGCGCATTGGTCACCTCCCCGTCGGCGCTGATGCGCCAGGGCCAGATTGCATTGTTGTGGTAGAAATAATTCTCGCCGCGTACCGCGAGCAGCTCGGCGAGCGTCGGTTGCACATAGCCGGTCTCGTCGATCGCGCGGCTCTGGATCACTGCAGACTTGCCGTCCCATTGCCAAGGCAGTCGGAAGCGCGTGAGCGCGCGCGTCAGCACCGGCTCCTGCAATCGCGCATCCTGCCAGCTCTTGCCGTCATCGACCGAAACCTCGACACGCTTGATCTTGCCGTGGCCGCTCCAGGCGATGCCGGTGATTTCGTGGAAGCCTTGTGTATTGAGGCGCTGGCCACCCGAGGGGCGCGTGATGATCGACTTTGCCTCCATGTAGAAAGAGAACTCGCGTGCCGTGCCATCAGGCAGAAGATCAGTGTATTTCGACGTCTCCTCGCGCGAATAGGTCGGCTCCGCCGTCACGTGCAGGCGCCGCAACCATTTCACATTCATATTGCCTTCGAAGCCCGGCAGAAGGAGGCGCAACGGATAACCCTGCTGTGGGCGCAGCCGCTCGCCGTTCTGGCTGTAGACGAGCAAGGCATCTTCGAGGCACTTCTCGATGGGAATGCTGCGGGTCAGCGCGGCAGCGTCGGCGCCCTCGGCGATGATCCATTTGGCCTCAGGCTTCAGCCCCGCCTCCTGAAGCACCAGCTTCAGGCTGACGCCCGTCCATTCCGCACAACTTAACAAACCCACGAGGTCCGACGCGGTCTTGCCATAGGGCTTGGTGTAGCCGGGATTGCCGGAGCATTCGAGAAAGTGGATGCGCGATTCCGACGGGAAACGCTTGAGATCGTCCATCGTGAAGATCAGGGGCCGCTCGACGAGGCCGTGCAGCATCAGGCGATGCTGCGTGGGATCGATGGACGGAACGCCGCCGTGGTGGCGCTCGTAGAACAGCCCGTTCGGCGTGATGATGCCGTCAAGGTCCTGCAACGGCGTACGGCCAGACGCGGAGATGTACTGTTTCAGGTTCTTCGAGATGTTCTTGACGACGCCCTTCTCGAACGACGACGGCGCACCATAAGGCTGGCTTCCCATGGGATCGCCGGGCGCCTTCATCCAATCGGGGACGTTGGGCGGAAGGTTTTCCGTCTCCGCTGCAGCCGACGCACCGGTTCCGAGGATAACGCCGCCCGCCGCGGCGCCGCCACTTTGCAGGAAGTGGCGACGTGTGGCCCTGATGGATGTGTCACTTGTGTCGATCTTGTTGCTCATGGCGGACCCTCGGCTGAAGCTGCGCCCGCATGAAACCTTCCGCGAAGCGCATTTGCAATTCGCGCGCGTTTCAAAAGCAGGCGATTTCGATCAGGACTGATCTAAATCCGCCGGCCGTGACAGCAGTTCCATTCTTTGCGATGCACAAACGGCCGTAGGTCACTCACCCGGTGCAATCGCGTTGCTGGGCGTCGGCCGATCGGTGATCTGCTGGCCGAACAGACTGCCGATCAGTTCGACCGCGGTGCGCGCGGTGCGCCCGCGCTCATCCAGGAACGGGTTGAGCTCGACGATATCGACCGATCCCACCACCCCGGAATCATGCAGCAGCTCCATAATCAGATGCGCTTCACGATAGGTCGCGCCTCCTGGCACCGTGGTCCCCACGCCCGGCGCCACGCAGGGATCGAGAAAATCGACATCGAAGCTGACATGCAGCACGCCGTTGTTGGCCTTGACGCGCTCGATCACGCGCCGGATCAGCACCGCAACGCCGAACTCGTCGATCTGGCGCATGTCGACGACCCTGATCCGGCGCGCGCGCATCAGCTCCTTTTCGAGCTTGTCGATTGAGCGCGCGCCGAACAGATCGAGCCTGCCGGGATCAATCGAGGCGCGTGGATCATCGCCCAGGAGGCCATCGAGGCCCGCCTCACCGCACAGGAATGCGGCCGACATGCCGTGCATATTGGCTGTAATCGTCGTCTCGGGCGTATTGTAGTCGGCATGCGCGTCGAGCCAAAGCACGAACAGCTCGCGTCCGCGCTCCCGCCAATGGCGCGCCATCGCGTTGACCGACCCCATCGACAAGGTGTGATCTCCCCCAAGGAAGATCGGTAACGCGCCGGTTTGGGCGATCTCATAGCCGCGACGACTGAGGACGCGCGTCCAACGCTGGATTTCACGGTAATGATTGGCATTTGCCGGCGGCTTGTCGGCGAGATCCCTGATCTCCGCCACCGAGAGATCGCCGTAATCGGCGACTTCGAAATCCAGGCTTTCCAGCAGTGTTGCAAGACCAGCGGTCCGCAGCGCGGCAGGGCCCATCAAGGTGCCGCGCTGCGAGGCACCCATGTCGATGGGCGCGCCCAGCAACGCAATGCGCCGGGCTCGATCTGTCATGGCTCGATCGGTCACGGCAATCTCCTGAGGTCAGCAAGGCTGCACCAGCGTAACAGAGATTCGCATCCGTCGTTTCACGGGAGAGCCGGAACAAATGCCCGCGCGCGGCATTTTCACTGCAAGGCCGGTACCCGCCGTTCAAGACGGCGCCTGTCGCAGATAGCCAAAGGCCCTCGGGCCCGCTGTTCAAACGAGCGCACGCGCGGATAGCCAAAGGTGCCGGCCTCAGTTCTTCCGTCAGGTCTGGAGGTCGTGAGCTTGAGCATGGACATACCGCAGCCCAATCCCCAGCCCGGCATGGCCGAGCGCGCCATCGATGCAGCCACTGACGTGTCCCATACCATCGGCGAGGTCGCCGGAGGCTTGCGTGCTGCCGTCGATCGCCTCACTTACACAATCGACGAGGCGCGAAAGCCGGGCCGGCCGCTTTCGACAGTGGCGGCGATCACGCGCGAGGCCCCCTTGGCCAGCCTGTTCGTCGCGTTCCTCTTTGGCGTGGCGATCGCGCGCCGGCGCTGACGATCAGTTCAGGCGGCGCTGACGGCTTCGAGCTCGGCCACCAAGAATTTCTTTTCGAACGCCTCGGCAGGCATCGGGCGACCGAAGAAATAGCCCTGCCCTTCTTCGCAACCCATGCTGACGAGGAAGTCGGCCGTGGCGCGATTTTCGATTCCTTCCGCAATCACCGTCAGGCCGAGCTGTTTGCTTAGGCCGATGGTCGATCCGACGATGGCGGCATCGTCGGAATCCGCGAGCAGATCGAGCACGAACGAGCGGTCGATCTTGAGCCCGTCGAGCGGAAATTTCTTCAAGTAGCTCAGGCTGGCATAACCCGTCCCGAAATCGTCGAACAGAATGCGCACGCCGAGTTGCTGGATGCGCTTGAACATGTCGAGCACCCGGACCTCGTCGTGCAGCAGGATGTCCTCGGTGACCTCGATCTCGAGCAGCGAGGGATTAAGTCCCGTCGTCCTCAGCAACACCGCAACGGAATGCGCGAGATCGCCGGAGTGGAGCTGCGATGGCGAGAGGTTGATTGCGACGCGGACCGCATAGCCTGACAATTCCCACGCGCGCGCCTGCCGGCCGGCGGTCTCCATCACCCAGCTCGCGATCCGCTCGGATAGCGCCGAGGTATTGACCACCGGCATGAACTCGCCGGGCGAGACGTAGCCGCGCACCGGGTGACGCCAGCGGATCAACGCTTCGGCTCCGACCAGGCCGCCGTCGATCAACCGCACCTGTGGCTGATAGAACAGCTCGAACTCGCCGCGATCCGCGGCAAGCGCCAACTCGCTCTCCAGCGTCAGCCGGCTTTCCAACTCCTGCCTGATCGCGCTTTCGAAGATCACATGACCTCCGCGCCGCGTCAGCTTCGCCTTGGTGAGCGCAAGATGGCCGTTGCTCAGGAGATCGTCCGCACTCTGTCCACCGTCAGGGTAGACGGCAACACCCATGCTGATCCTGACGCGGTGCTGGCGCGCACCTGTTGCGAGCGGCGCCTCGAACGCGCGCGCGATCCGCTCGGCGCGCGCGGCAACGGGCTCGCCGATACCGGCGCAATCCAGCGCAATCGCAAACTCGTCGCCGCTGAGCCTGGCGACGAGCGCCTTGCCGTCGACTTCGGCTCGGAGGCGCTCGGCCACCGCCCGCAGCACGAGGTCGCCGGCCGCGTGCCCGAGCATGTCATTGATCTGCTGGAAACCATCGAGCCCCAGCACGAGCAACGCGACCTCGGAGGACCGCCGCTCCGCAGCAGCGATCAGGCTGACGAGGCCGGTGTGCAGCGTATTGCGGTTGGCAAGCCCAGTCAGCGCATCGTATTCGGCGAGATATCTGACGCGTTCAGCCTCGCGCTTGCGCACCGAAATGTCGCGCAGGATCGCGCCATACTGGAAGCCGTCCGTTCCCTGCCAACCCGAAAAGCTCGCCTCGACCGGGAAGGTTTCGCCGTTCTTGCGTCGTCCTTCGAACTCGACGACCACGGCGCCGCCGGGGACCAGCAGCGCCTGCCGCGCAGCGTCCCGGATGGCGAAGGCTCTCGCGCCGGCTTCTGCCGGAATCGCGCAGAGCGCTTCGAACGGGTGACCGATGATTTCCGTCGGCATATAGCCAAAGATGGCGCTTGCACCGGGATTCCAGACCGTGATCCGGTGATGTTCATCGGTGCAGACCAAGCCATCGCCGAGCGACATCGCGATGCGATGAAATCGGCTTTCGGCGATGCGTCCCAAGAGGCTGCGGAAGTCAATTTCGTCCAGCGCGATGGCTGTCAAATAGGCGATGATCGCGATGTGGAAGAGTGAAGTGTCGATGACAAGCGGCCAACGTTCCTGCACAAGGGCCGCGGTCAGTTCGATACCGCCTCCGGCTGCAACCAGGATGGCGACGCGGGCCCCCGGCGCAACACGGCGCCATGAGTACATCATCAGCAGACTGATCACAGCAAGGCCGATGATCATGCCGACATCGGACGTCCAGTGCAGCATACGGTCCTGAAGGACGGATTCTGCCGCCAACGCCTGGAGCACTGGCCCCGCGACGATGCGGCCATTGGGGACACTGAAGCGGTCGCCCAGTTCGAGTGCCGTGGCGCCGACGATGACTTTCTTGTCCCTCAGCTTGTCGAGTACCGCGGCGTCACCCCGCAGCACGTCGATGTAGGAAACAACTGGAATAGAACCCGCCCGAATGCCGAAGTCGATCAGGAACGGCGGACGACGATTGACGTTCTGCCCGGCCAAGACGACCGCCATCGACGGCATCTGCGTATCGCCCAGCTTCTCCCCGACCGGATAGCGGCGAACCAGCCCATCGGATTCGACCGCGACATTGACGACGGCCGGCCATGACTGGCTGCCAAACGGTTTCAGGGGACGATTGACGTGAGCCGCGCCGCCATTGGGCGTCGGCTGCTTGAACGACGGCAAGATCGTCGAGCCGCCGACCTCTCGAAGCGCCGTGAGGAACGCCTCGTCGGAGACCGGATCCGACGGCGTGCTGAAATCGATGTCGAAAGCGATGTCCTGCGCGCCGGCGGCCTCGAGCCTGTGCAGGATGTCGGCGTGCAGGCTGCGCGGCCAGGGCCAAACGCCGATCTGGTCGATCGAGGGAGCATCAATGGCCACCACGACGACGTTGCCGGTGGCAGACCGCGACTGCCAGGCAAAACGCAGATCGGTGAGCGCGTTCCGCAGCGCGCCGTGCCATCCCGTGGACAGCACGACCGCCAGCGCGATCACGACAAGAATATGCGGCCGATAGCGTTTCACCTGATCCTCCCGCGCACCCGCTTTCGCGGCGGGCGCGCCCCATTCCGCTAGAATATCGCCCTATTTTTTGTGGCCATTTCCGTTCCCATTCCCATTCCCATTCCCATTGCCGTTGCCGTTTCCATTGCCATTGCCATTGCTGCCGTTACCGCCGCCGTTTCCATTCCCGTTACCGTTGTTGCCCTTACCGTTGCCGGTGGCACCACTGTTACTGGCGGTATTGTCACCGTTCCCTTTGCCAGGATTGCTCTTGCCGTTGGACTTTTCGGTCGTGCCGGACGACGCATCGCTGGTCGACCCGGCACTTGTCGCCACACTGGTTGTTGCACCTGACGACGTCGACGATGCGCTGGCCGCGGATCCGTTGCCGCTGACGGTGACCGCCGTGGCGCTGGAACTGTTGGCGATCGTGGTCGTCGTGCTCGACTTGCTATCGCTCCACACCGTGTCCGTGCTGGCGTTCGCATTGCGCACCTGTCCTGGGGCCACCGCGCTATGGGCGAGCCCGTGCGTGACCTTGTGGAAGTTCAGCTTGACCTCGCCGAGCGAACTCGAGATGCGCACGACGCCGGGCCTGGGCGCATGAGCTCCCGTCAGCTGATGCGAACGCGTCGGCGCGCCGGCGACCTTGGTCCCCTTCTCGACCGTGCCGAGCGCATGGATGGTATGGCCGTTGGCCGCATTGCGGGGCGCGGACAAGCCCGACTTCGGCACGGGGACGCGCTCGATCGTCGAAGCGCGCGGCTTGCCTTGCTCGATCGGATTGAGCGTACCGGAACCACTCAGGCTGAGACCGGGCTTGCCGTGTTCGAAGGCGGTGACCACCTGGCCGGGCATCACCTGGGCGATCTGGCCGGTTTTGAAATCGGACACTTCAACCTGCCCGCGGAGTACGCCGACCTTGGTGCTTCCTGAGTCCACGGTGACGCTGAAATGCGTTCCCTTCACCACGGCGGCGAGGTACGGCGTCTCGACCTCGAAATGTTTGACGTTGCGCTTCTCGACCTCGAGCAGGATCGAGCCCGCCTGCTGGATGATGGTGGTCGAAAGACCCTCCTTCTTCTCGGCCGGCACGCCGACCACCGAGTTGGGGGAGATCAGGATCGTCTCTTCGCCGCGAACCAGCAGGACGCGCCCGTTCCGGCCGGTGCGGATCGTATCGCCCGGCTTCAGTGTCTCTTCCTGGTTCAGCGAGACCTGCTGCGCGCCGCTCGTCGCAAGCCAGACCTCGCCCGATGACTTGCTGACCGACCAGACGCCGTCATCAGCAGCCGAAGCACCGGACACCGTTCCCAGGACCAGCGCTGCCAAGATGGCGCACCGCATTCCAATTCGGATGAGCATGATGACCCTCAGCCTGAGTTACTGCGAGTCTTCTGCGTATCCGAGATCACTCAAGATTAGCTTAGCGGGAACCCCGGAGCCGGGAGGCCGCATTAACGGAACATTGACCATAAAAAACTATGAAAAATCATGCAGCTAGTGAATCCTTACCGGAACCAGGCGACTTCTCCGTGGAACTACGGGGAACGATCCGCGCGTGGGGCCGCCGGACGGTATCTTGCTGCCGCATTGATATTAGGAGGGCCGACATTTACGGGAATTCCCGGAGCATTCGCGCAACAGGCGAACCAACCGGGATTTAATCCGCTTCAGCCGGAGAAATACTTTGAAAACCAAACCAAGCAGGAATCTCTCGGCCGTCCGCCGGTGAAGCTGCCCTCGGTCGGCCAGCCCAATACTGGCGGGGATAGTAAGCCGCAATTCGTGCTGCGCGACGTCGTCGTCTCGGGCGCCCACGCCATCCCCCACGATCGCATCGCTGCAATCTACCAGCCCTATCTCGGCAAGCAGGTCTCGCAAGCCGACCTCGCCACGATCGCTGGCGCGATCAGCGATCTCTACCGCACCCAGGGCTTCCATCTGAGCCGGGCGATCGTGCCGGCGCAGGACATTGCCGATGGCCGCGTCCGGATCCAAGTGATCGAAGGCTCGATCGTCGAGGCAGAGCTGAAGGGCGATGGCGCCGAGCAGTTCGGCGTGAGGCCAATGCTCGGGCCGATCCTGGCCGAACAACCGTCGCGCCTGGCAACGCTCGAACGCCAGCTCTACCTCGTTAACGGCCGGCCGGGCGTGCGCATCGCCGACACCGCGCTGGAAGAGATCGGGAGTGCGAGCGGCCGCTTTCGCCTCACCGTCTATCTGAAGACCTGGCACGTCTTCACCTCGTTCGGTCTGGACAATCTTGGATCGTCGTCGGTCGGTCCGTGGCAGACCTACGCCACAGGCGCGTTCAACTCCTACCTCACGCCCGGTGACACGCTCGCAGTCAACCTGTCGACCATTGCCAACGACCCGCGCGAGCTCGGCTTCTCGCGCCTGTCCTATGACGCTCCGGTCGGCGTCGACGGCGTTAGGCTCGGTGGATCCGTGCTGTACAGCGCAGTTAGGCCTGGGGATGCGCGGCGCCTCGCCAGTGACATCACCACGACCGAGGCGTTCGAGCTGCGCGCCAGCATCATTCCGCTCCAATCGCAATCGTCCTCGCTGACCCTGACTGCGGCGACGACGTTCAGCAACGTCTCTGAACACGATCTCTACGGCCCCTGGTACAACGATCACATCAGAACCGCGAGCCTAACCGCCGACTACCGGCTGCAGGATGGTTTCGGCGGCATCAACTACGCGACGATGACCTTCCGGCAGGGCCTCGACGTCTTCGGCGCATCGCATGCCAACGACGATCTGTTGTCACGCGACGGTGCGTCCTCGAATTTTTCGGTGCTGAACTTCTGGTTCACGCGCTACCAGACGCTCAACGATGCATGGTCGCTCAAGCTGTCTGCAGCGAGCCAGACCGCGTCACGGCCGCTGTTCACCTCGCAGCAATTCTATCTCGGCGGCGCAGCCTTCGGCCGCGGCTACGGTGCGGCCGAGATCAGTGGCGACAACGGTCTTGCTGGCTCGCTCGAGCTGCGCTTCGACCAGAAGCTCAATTTCCGCTACTGGAGCGGCTACCAGCTCTACGCGTTCAGTGACGCTGGCGCAGTGTGGAACGACGGCTACCGGCTGAGCGACGGCCTGTCGCTGACATCGGCCGGCGCCGGTGTACGGTTCTTCCTGCCGAAGGATCTCCAGGCGGATTTCGGCGTGGCCGTGCCCTTGAGCTACCGGGCACCGGACAATGAGCGTCGCAGCCCGCGGTTCCTGTTCACCCTGTCGACTGCGTTCCGGCTCTGCCCCGAACGCGGCAGAAATGGCTGCCTCTAGCCGCACGGCCATTGGCTCGATACGGCACCCTTTGCGGCCTTCCTCACAGACTTGCCTAAATTTAATCCCGTAATCTGGTCACGATCGCTCGATCCGGCCGTTTCCAATAGCCATGTTCAGTGAAAAGTGATTGAGACGGAACCCATGAAGAGGGTGTTTGCAATTCTGGCTTTTCTCGGCGTCCTTGCGGCGGGCCAGTATATTATCGTCAGCAAATTCGCGATCCGCCACGAGATGGTGTCCCTGTTTGACGCCTCGCGTCAGCGGCCGATTTCGGTCGAGATCGCGGTGCGGCGCGACTACGAGACCAAGGCCAATCTCGGTCTTTGGAAACTTCCGGTCGCCATCATCAGCAATGGCAACACGGTCAAGGCCACCGAATATTCCTTCCTCGCCAACGTCCTTGCAGCTCGTGGCTATCTCGTCGCCAGCATCCAGCAGGACCTGCCGAGCGATCCGCCCCTGATGACCCGTGTCGGCCAGCAGTATGTCGGCCGACGCGAGGTCTATATGCGCTGCGAGGCCAACATTCTCTTCGTGCTGAACACGATGAAGGGGCGGCAGCAGAATGCCGACTACGACCACATCACGCTCGTTGGTCATTCCAACGGCGGTGATGTTTCCATGTATGTCGCACAGCAACATCCCGAACTGGTGTCGAAGGTGATTACGCTCGACAATCTCAGGGTGCCCTTCGTCCTCAACAGCCACATGAAGATCCTGTCATTCCGCTCCAAGGATCCGCATTTCGTGACCGACCCAGGCGTCCTGCCGACGCCGGAAGAGGCCAAGGCGCGCGGCATCGACATCATCCATACCGGTGCGCAGCACACCGAGATGAGCGATCGTGGGCCCGATTCGGTCAAGGAGAAGATCCAGGCGACACTCGACCACTTCCTGCAGGATAGCACCAGCAGCGCGCTTGCGCCGGCCGATACCACGTCCCCGATGATCATGAACCCCGGCGACTATTAGCACGGACGCTTTGCGGCAGATCAACGCTACTCCATGCTGGCCAGGATAAATGGCCAGACAGCATCGGAGGGGCACGTGTTACACCATACCGAAAGGCTTGAAGCGACGAGGCTCGACATGGAGAGCCTTGGCCTTCCCCGGGCGAGGGTGCCTGCACCCGCGCGCCATCTCTATCGCTTGGCCCGCAAGCTGCTCCGCTCGATCATTGCGCGTATCGACCTATCGCAGTTTCCGGGATCATGCTGCGGCTGAGGATACGGTCCGCAAGCGAATGTAGGCAGGTGATGAAATGCGCACAGGTGCGAGACGAATTTGGCTTCTGCTAGGGACGGTCGCGAGCTTGAGCATATCGCCTGCTCTGGCAGCCGACGCCGATCACGGCGCCGATCTGGCCCGGCGCTGGTGCGCAAGCTGCCATCTCGTGACGAGCAGCCAGGCTCAGGCCAACGCCGACGTACCCTCCTTTGCGTCGGTTGCACGGAGGCCTGATTTCAACCCGGAGAAACTCGCGTTCTTCCTGCTCGACCCGCACCCGAAGATGCCGAACTTTCCCTTGAGCCGGACCGAAGCCGCCGACATCGCGGCCTATATAGGATCGCTACGCCAGTAGCTGGCTGGTCGTTCCAAACCCTCAAAATGCAAATCCCTGCCGGCGAACCGACAGGGATCAGCAGAAAGGACGATGGACGGCGGATGAGATTCATCCGGTGGCCCATCATGGACCTGCATTGCAATTGAAATGCGCATCAAGCCGCTGCGCAAGATCAATTTGTGAGCAGACAATCCAGATCAGGATTTGCCCTTGCCCGGCTGCATGAAGTTGCCGGTCATCTGGCGCATGTGATCGCCAGCGTTCGTGAACTGGCTGCGCAGGAACTCGGACTGGATTCGCATCGCCTCCTGAAGGTCGGTCGCATGAACCAGCTTGCGGGCATGCTCGAAGGCCGCCTTCATGTTCTGCTCGGTAAAGGCGAGCGCCTGCTTGGACACGTCCGCGCCCGCGCCAGGAACAGACGACATCGATTTGGTGGCGGCATCGAAAAACATGCCGAATGCCTTCTCGGCCTGGTCGATGGTCTTCTCCGCCAGGTCACGCAGTTCAGCCGGAACTTCGAGCTTCGGTTCGATCATGGTCGTACTCCTCCCTCTTTTTCCTGACTGAATATCACATTTGTCGCACCACCTTCCAGCGGGCATGCTTCAGCGAGGCCGCCATCTGGCGGTCCATCGCCGGGTCGGGAAGACGGACAGAGCATATTGCCGGCGCTCGGCCGGGTCAGGACAAGGGATGGTCGGACAGCGTTTCGTCGGTGACGAGATCTTCGACGAGCTTGATAACCTCAAAGCGCTGGCGGGGGGCGAGCTTGAGAAAGGCGCGCAGAAGTCGGAGGCTCTCGACCGTACCGGTCGCGGGTGCACCGAGCTTGAGATGCAGTTCAGCCGCGAAATTGAGGTTCTTCATCTCGCACCTATGACAGGATCGACCCTTCGGGTCGGGCGTCGGAAGCCCGATCGAGGACCGGTTGCCGTCACCGAACGCCACGGCGACGACGAACTCTAGGTCGGAGCATCCCAGCAGGATGGCGCGCTGAGCTGCATATCTCAACAGACTCGGCCCGACCCGAGAGGTTGCAATTATGTCAAGGAACAACCCGCTGGGCAAGCCAAACCGTGAGACTTAGCGATGCTTCGCCAGCATCGAGCCACGGCAATTCCGGATAACAGGAATACGCGCCGCCGTCACCCACCTGCGTCAAGAAGCAGCATCAGTCACCACAGCGCTCCGATCGCTGTCAATTCGACGAACGTTTCGCATTGTTTCCGGCATGCTCGGAAACTGGCAAATCACGGACTAGTGCTTCTTCAGCGTATACACGTAATCGTTGAGCCCGATTTCAGCGGTTGTATCGTCCACGAAATGAACGTCGATCTCGCAGCCTGTCTCCAGTGTCCTGATACGGGACCCGACGAAGCCGAGCGAAGCGGCAAGCACCTTGGGATCTACCTTCTTGTCGGTGCTGCGCATCTCGTCGAATGCGCCCTGGAAGAGCATGTCGGGACCATAGTCCGTCACCTTGTAGTGCGGCTTGGCGCAGGCAAATGGACGCGGACCGGAGATTTCCCCGGTCTTGATGACCACTGTCTTGCCCATCAGCCGCGTACGCTCGGCATCATCAGGCTTGCGGTGCGGATCGGCCCAAGGCGCAACCAAGGCCGTCGTGAATATCCAGTTTCCGACAAAAAAAGGATCGGCGGCCACGGCGGAGCCCGCCATGCCAAGCGATGCGAACAGACAGGCAATACGGATGAATTTCATGTGGCAAGTCCCCTTCACGGCTTGGACTCGTCGCCCCGCATCAGGGTTCATCATGCTCCGATATTTCTCGGTCCGTGAACCGGCGTTCAGGATCGTGCGACCAAGCGGTTGCGAAACGGCCACGCAGATCACGTGCGCCCATGGCTGATGAACGATTTGATTCGGGCGCTTCAGGACCAAAGGACCACGGCATGCTTTCTCGCTGCGATCTCATCAAGGGCGCCGCGGCTGCCCTTCTTACACTCTCGACTCAAGGCGCGTGGGCGCAGGAGACCAAAATGAACCTGTTCAAGATCGTCACCGTCAAGGACGAGATCATCATCGGGCTGTCGCCCGACGAGCTCCAGGCGCTCGGCGGCAGCGACGCAAGCGCGGTTGCGCACGCTCTGGCGCAGAAGGGCGACCTCACCGTCTGGCAGTACAACGTGCATCGCGGACAGAACGGTGAAATGCAGCAGGCGCCCACGGCCAAAATCGGGCTTTTGGCCAACGCCTCGCTCCGCGTCGAGCCCTACACCACGCCCTACCAGATCATGCCGCATCCGTGACGCGAGATTGAGGATAGGCGGGCGGCAAAAGCCGCCGGCCCATCCTTCAGCGGCGCCGCGCCGGCTCATCGGTCGCAAATCCGTAGAGCAGCGCCAGCCGGTCGAGGCATTCGCGAAAACGCCGGGCGAAATAGTCGTTCCAGCGTTGGGTGCGGACGGCGCGCCGCTGCCCGATCTGGTCCATGGTCAAGCCCAGCACCAGCACGTCATGCACCAGCGCGGCACCATCGGTGCCAAGTTCGCGCTCGACCCGGTTCAGCCGTAGCACGGCTTGGCGCTGACGCTCGGTCAGCGGCTCGCGAGAGCGCGTGCCGTCGACATATTCGCGGGTCGGATCCATGGCCTGCGGGCCCCGCTCTGCCCGCTCCCAGTCGTTCTGGTAGGCGCGCCCACCTCGATATTGTGCCTCATCGATCTGGCGATGCGAGTGCAACCGGCCGAGCGGATCGTTGCGGATCGACCGCGTCGCCACGATCTTCTCGTCGGAATCAAGCGCGAGGGGGTTATCGACCTCTGCCTCCATGACCTCGGCATTGAACGGCAGGTCGCGCGAGCGCCGGTCGTGAAGTTCGGTCAATCTGTAGGACTTGTTGCGCCTGGCACGAGCCACTCGGAAACTCCTTGCGAATTGACATGGAAAGGAACAGTCGCACGCGGATCAGGCGGCGGAGACGAGCCTCAGCACCACGGCAGCAGCCGTACGGGCCGCGCCGGGACCGCGAGTGAGGCGCGCATGCGGCGCGCAATAGCTCGATCCGGCTTGCCGTGAGTGGCCGCAGAAGCTGATCTCCTCCCCCTCCTCGTCGCCGCCATAGGGGTAGCGGCAATCGCCGCGTTCGAGCTCATCCAGCGCGATCAGGCGGGGCTGGACACCGACGCAGCGCAATTTGACGGGATTGGCCGGTTTCAGGGCCGATGGCGGCGGCAGGTTCAAGCCGGGTGATGCGGCACGAGGCCGTATGAGCGGAGCAGGCTCGCCCGGCAAGGACGGGACGATCGACGGACTGATCATTCGTTCGGGCGCGCCGATCGCGAGCCCGAGCCGCTTGGCGCGACCGATCACCGCATTGCGCGTGTAAGCCGTTCCAAACCTTGCGTTAATCCGTCTTCCGATCTCCGCATATGACAGTCCCTTGAAGAAATAGTCGCAAAGCGCGTCGGAATGCTCCGACGACCAATGGCCCGGTTCCATGCTGCTGTCCTGTGATGCGCCCCCGACCTCATGATCCGGCGGCGAAACACATATTCCGTTATTCCGAATATGAAGTCAAGCTATAATTCTGATATTCATAATTGCATTAATTCCGAATTTTGGATTACAAGGGCACGGAGCCAAGGGCAATCGAGGGAATCACCATGTTGGACGTTGCGATGATCGAGCGAGGCCTGGAAAAGACGGGCAAGAGCAAGGGCGGGCTGGCCGCGGCGATGGGCGTGCGCCCAGGCGCCGTGTCGGAAATCCTCGGCGGTGAACGTCTGGTGAAAGCCTCTGAAATCATTCCGATCATGCAATATCTTGAGCTGAACCTCGCGCCGATCATGGGCCGCGTTGGTGCCGGCGCCGTGATCGAGCCTGACGTCGAGCAGGTCCCGCCGGAAGGGCTCGGCGACATCGCGCTGCCCTTCCCGATCATGGAAGAGACCGTCGCGTTCGAGATCGTCGGCGATTCGATGCTGCCCAAATATGAAAGCGGCGATGTGATCGTAGTCTACAAAGACCAGCGACATCCGCTGTCCAGCTTCTATGGCGAAGAGGCCGTGGTCCGGCTCAAGACCGGCGAGCGCTATCTGAAGACCATCGAGCGGGGCAAATCTCCCTCCCTCGTCAACCTCGTCAGCTTCAACGCCAAGCCGATCGTCGGCGTCAAGCTCGACTGGGTCGGAGAAATCTGTCTCTCGATGCCCAAAGGCCAGCTCGAGCGGCTGCGCGCCAAGTCGGCCCGCCCGCGCAAGAAGAGCCGGTAAGCAAAGATTTCCGGTTATCGGAAATCAATCTTGACTTTTTTCTTATTTTCAGAAATAATCTGCCGCGCACCCGGCGATCGGGGCGCGGCAGGATCGTTTGATGCAGTATTTCGTCGTGATGATCGATTACGGGCGACGCGGTCGCGAGGCGGTGGTCGACCCTGAAATCACGAGGCGCGAGGTCATCTCCCGCGTCAGCTCCGGCGAATACCAGAACATTTTGTTCATCCACGAAATCGCAGAAAATTCCGTCGATGACGTGACCGATGCCATTCTGGCCGAGGCCGCCCTCCCCGAAATCCCACCTGATGACGTTAACCTCCAGGCGATCCGCCGTGATCACGCTCGCGACCTGCGCAAGCACGAGAAGGCTTGACGCAGGCCGACGCAGCCTGCGTCACGGCTCAATCCGAGCTTACACCGTCAGAACGGTCGATCCCGTGGTCTTGCGCGCGGCAAGATCGGCGTGCGCCTTGGCAGCGTCCTTCAATGCATAGGTCTGGTGCACCTCGATCTTGACCGCACCGGATTTGACAACGTCGAACAGCTCGTTCGCCATCGCGACCAGGTTCTCGCGCTTGGCCGCGTAGGTAAACAGCGTCGGCCGGGTCACGTAGAGCGAGCCTTTCTGTGCGAGCAGTCCGAGATTGAGCGGTTCGACAGCGCCGGAGGACGCACCGAACAGGGCGGCGACGCCGAGCGGCGCGAGGCAGTCCAGCGATTTCAGGAATGTGTCCTTGCCGACGGAATCATAGACCACCGGCACCTTCTTGCCGCCGGTGATCTCGTCGACGCGCTTCACGAAATCCTCGCGCGTGTAGATGATGACGTGGTCGCAGCCGTGCGCCTTGGCGAGTTTCGCCTTCTCGTCGCTGCTGACGGTGCCGATCACGGTTGCGCCAAGGTGCTTGGCCCACTGGCTCAGGATCAGACCGACGCCACCGGCCGCCGCATGCAGCAGAATGGTGTCGCCGGCCTTCACGCGATAAGTCTGCCGGATCAGATATTGCGTGGTCAGCCCTTTCAGCATCATCGCGGCCGCGGTCTTATCGTCTACGCCGTCAGGCAACTTCAGCAGCCGGTCAGCCGGGATCAGCCGCGTTTCGGAATAGGCGCCGAGCGGCGAGGCGCCGTAGGCAACGCGATCGCCAGGCTTCAGATCCGCGACGCCCTGTCCTACCTCCTCGACGACGCCGGCCCCTTCGCTGCCGAGCCCGCTCGGCAATTGCACCGGATAGACTCCGGAGCGGTTGTAGATGTCGACGAAGTTGAGGCCCACGGCGGTATGGCGGATGCGCGCCTCGCCCGGCCCGGGCTTGCCGACACTGACCTCTTCCCAAACCAGGACTTCCGGACCACCGGTCTTGTGAAAACGAATGGCGTGAGTCATGGGCGTTGCTCCCTTATCGTTGCGTTGATGGTCCGAGACAAAGCGGATCGGCGATCGTCCAAGCACCGGAAATAGGCATTTGGTCCGCCCGTTACAGTATAGAAGACGTAACAAGAATGTCACAGCGAACGACAAACCCTTACCGTTCCGCCTCTGTTCGAAAGAGTTGATGAGGGTCTCGGCATGACCGGCAGTAGCTTCTGCGCGGGGTTTGGTGGTCGCCTGCGAAGGAGAGCCGAGATGCCAGCTTATGTACAGCATCATCAGGACATCGAAATCGCGCCTGTGATTTGCCCGACATGCATGGGGTTTCTGCCGATGTATGTGCGCGAGGTCGAGCCGCACTGGAGTCTTGCCAAGATCGACTTCGTCTATGAATGCGCCGATTGCGGCGCCGAGGTCAGGCAGACCATCCGCAAGCCGGAGTTGCTGCGGCACTGATCGCACCATCGTCTGCGCGTTAAGTATTTGCGCTGAACGGAAAAAGCGCCGCTCAGCGCGGGTCAGGCCGTCCCAAACGAGGCTTGTTCTTTGCCGGGAACGCAGGCAGAACAAGCCTTAAGCAAGACCTTTGGGAGCGCCATTTCGTGGCTGATCAGAAGGCCTCGACCTCGATCGAGGCAGTGGAGAGCGGCCTCGCCGCGCAAGGCTATATCGCGAGCCGGCAGATCGCGACCGCCGTCTATTTGTCGCAACAGATCGAGAAGCCGATCCTCGTCGAGGGCCCCGCGGGCGTCGGCAAGACCGAACTCGCCAAGGCGATCGCCGCCTGGCGCGGCAAGAAGATGATCCGCCTGCAATGTTACGAAGGCCTCGACGAGGCCAAGGCACTCTATGAGTGGAAATACGCCAAGCAGTTGCTCTACACCCAGATCCTGAAGGACAAGCTCGGCGAAGTCCTTGGGGGCGCGCAGACGCTGCATGCCGCACTCGATCAGCTCCACGATTTCGGCGACGTGTTCTTCTCCAAGGAATTCGTCGAGCCACGCCCCCTGCTCCAGGCGCTGGAGCAGCCGGGCGGCTGTGTGCTGCTGATCGACGAGATCGACAAATCCGACGCCGAATTCGAATCGCTGCTGCTAGAGATCCTCTCAGACTTCCAGGTCACGATCCCCGAGCTAGGCACCGTCTCGGCGATCACGCCTCCGACGGTGATCCTCACCTCCAATAGCGAGCGCGATCTCGGCGATGCCCTGAAGCGACGCTGCCTGCATCTGCATATCGGCTTCCCCGAGCAGCGGCTCGAAGAGCGCATTGTCGAGAGCCGCGTGCCCGGCATCTCGCAGACGCTGCGCCGGCAGATGGTCGGCTTCATCCACGAGATCCGTTCGCTCGATCTGAAGAAACTGCCTTCGGTCAGCGAGACCATCGACTGGGCCCGCGTGCTGGTGCTGCTGCAGGCCTCCGAGCTCGACACCGATATCGTCAAGGACACGCTCAATGTGCTCTTGAAATACGAGGCCGACATCGAGGCGGCTACGCCGCAAGTGACGACCTTTATTGCCAAGGCCGCCAGGTCCAACGTCTTCGGTTGACGCCCGATGCGCGAGAACCTCCATCGTTTCTTTCGGGCGGCGCGGGGCGCCGGCGTCCAGGTCTCGCCCGCCGAAAGCATCGATGCGATGCGCGCGGTCGCCCAGGTCGGCCTCACCGATCGCGCCATCCTGCGCGACGCACTGCTGCTGACGCTCGCCAAGTCGCAGGACGAGAAGCTCGCGCTCGGCGATTGCTTTGATCTGTTCTTCAGCCAGCCCGAGCCGCGGCTGGATCAACCCGAGGCCAACGACAATGACGAGGCCTCGCAAGACGCGGATCAGTCGTCCTCACCAACCTCGGACAATGAAGCGGGCGGAGGTCAACCTCAGGACGGATTAGGCCCGCTTGCGCAGATGCTGCTGTCGCAGGATCGCAACGCTATCCAGGCCGCCATCGCCAGCGCTTCCGGCGCGGCTTCTCTCTCCGATATCCGCTACTCGACCCAGCGCGGCATCTTCTCCAGCCGCATCCTCGACGCCATGGGCCTCCAGCGCCTGCGCGATGATCTCGACGAGCTGACCGCGACCAATCCCGCGCTGGCCGAGCGCCTGCGCGGCGCGCTCGATGCCTTGCGCGAGGCCGTGCGCGATACCGTCTCCCAGGGGCTCGCGCTCTATGCCCGCGAGGAGGCCGAAAACCTCCGTAACGAAATCCTGCGCAATGCCCCGCTTGCGCGCATCGAGCGGCGCCAGGTCGCCGAGATGCGCGCCCTTATCCGCCAGATCGCGCGGCGCTTGCGCGAGCGCTATTCGAAGCCGCGCAAGCGCCAGCGCCGCGGTCATCTCGACGTCCGCCGCACGCTGCGCCGCAACGCCGCCTGGGGCGGCGTGCCGTTCCTCACCGCATGGAAGCGCAAGCATCGCGACCGGCCGAAGATCGTTGCGCTGTGCGACGTCTCCGGCTCGGTCGCACAGGTCTCGGACTTCTTCCTGCTCCTGATCCATTCGCTGCACGAAGTCGTGGACGACGTCCGCTCCTTCGCATTCTCGTCACATCTGATCGAGGTCAGCGAGACCCTGGAGAAGAAGTCGCCGGAAGAGGCGATGGCCGAGATCATGTCCAAGGTCGGCTTCGGCTCGTCCGACTACGGCTCTTCGTTGGTTGACTTCGAAAAAGACTTCATGAGCGCGCTGACGCCGCAGACCACCGTGATCGTGCTCGGCGATGCCCGGAGCAACAATCTCGATCCGCGCGCGGACATCCTGCGCCGCATCTCCGAACGCTCGAAGCGGCTGGTCTGGCTCAATCCCGAAGGACGGCTCGCCTGGGGCTTTGGCGATTCCGAGATGCCGCGTTATGCGACCTTTTGCAGCGTTGTGCGGCAATGCGCCACCGCGCAACAGCTCGAGCGCGCAGTCTCCGATATCGTTGCCACTTATCAGTAAGTCTCGTCAGTAAGTCTTGGGCTCGCGGCGAAAGTCAGTTTCGCGCAAGCTCCGCGCGAGCCACATTGCACTCGCGAAAGTGATGCGCAATTTCGTCGAGCGCACGCTGTTCCCATTCCTGGGCTTGCGCCAGCCAGAAAACCCGCCGCCCAAAATCAAGCGCGGCGCGCTCCCGGCACAGGGATTCCTGACTGCGAATTTCGACCAGCCTGTTCATGCACTCACACTCCCTATGTGTGAAGCCATTCCCCGCGCATCAGCCTAGCAGAGTCACGAACTGATCGTCTCACCATTTCTGTGCATATCGCGACGCGAAATGAGACAGCAACGCTTCCCGTGCACTGCGCCCGTCGCAACGCAACATCAAATGAAGATCATCAATTAGTGATCGGCGGCCGGGACGATAGTCGCCTCTGACCGATCTTAACTATTGTGACGCAATGGACTGCGGCAATTCGTGAAGAAAAGTTCTAAACAGCCCACCGAATTCCCGACTCATTGTCGTCGCATGGTCTTCATGCTGCGCCGCTAACAGAGGCGCGCGAACGTGACTATCGCTTGAGGCAACATGAGCAACGACGTCGACTTCGACCTTTCACCGGACCAGTGGGAAGCGCTGAAAGCGCTTCGCAACCCGGTATCGAACGGTCGCCTCGCGAAGGCTTATCTCCTCGAAGGTCTCGCCAAGCTTGGGCTCGTCGACGTCAATGACGGGGTGCCCGCGATAACACCAATCGGACGCAAGGTGTTGGTGCGCGGATCATGCCGACTGCTGGATCTGGCTGCGTAACGCGCATCAAAAGATCTGGGCTGTCACGATCGCGTAGGCGATGAAGACAACACCCAGTCCCCACACCATCGCCGGAATCTGTGACCGCCGGCCGACCGTCACTTCCAGCGCGATGTAGCTCAGAGTCCCCAGGGCCATTCCGTTGATAAGGTTATTGGTCAGCACGGTGACCAGCAGCGTCAGAACGATCGGAATCGCATTGCCGAGATCGGTCATGTCGATTCGGGCGAGGCCCTGCATCATCAGCACGCCAACCAGCACCAGCGCAGGTGCGGTCGCCTGCGACGGGATAATGACAAAGATCGGCCAGAAGAACAGCGCGAGGAAGAAGAACCCTGCGACGGTCAGCGACGTCAAACCGGTGCGGCCACCGGCCTGCACGCCGGTGATCGATTCGATATAGGCCGTCACCACCGACGTGCCGAACAGCGGGCCGACGATTGACGCAGTGGCATCGGTCGCAAAGGCCGCGGTGGCATTCGGGATCGATCCATCAGGCTTGCGCAAATTTGCGGCGCCCGTCACGCCGATCAGCGTGCCCAGCGTCGAAAAGAATTCGGCACACAGGAAATAGAACAGCAGCGGCAGCGCCACGACGAAATGGCTGAAGAGATAGCCGATGTCGAGCGCCATGAAGGTGCTGGTCGGCCAGCGCGGCCACGACAGGATCGCCGACGGCACCGATGTCACCATCTTGCCGTTGGCGCCGGGAACGAAGAAGCCGATCACGGTCAACAACGCGATCGACAGGATCAGCGCCGCCGGGACCCGGCGCACCACCAGCACCGGCGTGAGCAGAAGGCCGAACAGCGTCAGCAGCACTGGCGGGCTGCGCAGCGATCCCATGGCGATGTAGGTCGACGGATTCTGGACGACGAAGCCGGCGCCTCGCAGCGCAATGAAGACGATGAGAGTGCCGACCGCCGCCTGGATACCGATCTTCAGCGCTTCCGGCACGTCCTTCGCGACCTTCTCGCGCAGCTTCGACAGGCTGAGAATCAGGAACAGCACGCCGGTGAAAGCGACCATGGCGAGCGCGCCCTGCCAGGGCATGCCCATCTGCTTGACGATGACATAGGTGAAGATGACATTCGAACCCATTGCGGGCGCAACCGCGAGCGGCAGGTTGGCCCACAACCCCATCATCACCGAGCCGAAGATCGCGGCGAGCGCCGTGGCGCTGACGAGATCGGCACGGTCCATGCCGGCGTTGGACATGATCGCGGGATTCACGGCGATGATATAAGCCATAGCCGCGAACGTGGTCGCTCCGGCCATCATCTCGCGGCCGACACTCGTGCCACGCTCGGTGAGCCGGAAGGCCCGATCGAGCAGGCCGGTAGTTTCGCGTGGCGCCGGCTCTGCGGAAGCGGCTTGCGGCTTCGTCATCTCATCCATCGCAGTCCTCCTACCAGACCACCGGGTGCGCTTCGCCCGTCTGCACATTGATGAAACCGAGCGGCGCCTGCTCGCACGGCGCCACCAGCACCCAGCTCCAGGGTGCGCAGGTCAGCGTTGCAAACATGAGCCTCTCAGGAAACCCCGGATACCAGCGCGGCCGGAACGTCGGCTCGTACATCCAATCGACCTTGCGGCCTTCTGCGTAGAGCGCCTGCATCTCGGCATCGAGCGTTTGCGCCGAGCGGCAGCTCATCAGCCCGCCGACCTCGAAGCGCACGGTGGCGACGAGTTCGCCCTCGCGCACCAGCGCCCAACCGCCCTGAAGCTCGATCAGCGCGTTCACGGCCTTTGCCATCGCCGCGTCGGACGAGCCGACCACCCAGATATTGTGCTTGTCGTGCGCCACCGAGCAGGCGAGCGCCGTCTCCGGCGTGCGCGGTCCGCAGCCGCGCCAGAACATCTTTGCGACCCGCCCGTCGCCGGAGAAGCGGTCGACGATGGCGAATTTGGTGATGGCCTCGCTCTCGTCGCGCTGCACGGCCCCGTCACGCACCGGCAGTTCGAGCGTGTAGAACTCAGGATGCCAATGGAAGGGACGAATGACCGCCGCTTTCATCGTGGAACGGCCTGGCTCGGCCCGCAGCTCGAAATCCTCGGGCTTGATCGTGCGCTTGATGTTGACCGTCTTAGTCGCCCATTCCGGCCATTGGATCTTGGGTACCTCGCCGAGGTAGCGCTTGCCCTCGGACGCCTGCGCGCCATCGGCCCAAACTTCAGCGATCGTCAGCTTGCCAACATCCGACAGGAGCACGACGTCACCGAAGCGACCCGGCGCGAGGCTCCCGACGAACGGCGTGAGACGCATGTGCCGCGCCGGATTGATGGTGAGACATTGAATTGCAATCTCAGGCGCAAGGCCGGCTTCGATCGCAACCCGCGCATTGTGATCGCTCGCACCGAGCTCCAGCGTATGGCTGGCGCTGCGGTCATCCGTGGTGAATGCGATCTGCGACCAGTCCTGCAAACCTTTCGCAAGCAGCCATTTGACGATCTCATCCATGGCGTAGATGCGCAGCTCGACAAACAGGCCGCGTGTGAGCTTGTCCCAGGTCTCTTCCGGCGTTTGCACTTCGTGATCGGATGCAAGCCCGGCCGCCGCGAAGGCATTGATGGAGGGCAGATCGCGCAAGCCCGAGGCATGGCCTTCGACGACACCGCGCGCCGCGAACGTCGCCTCGATCATACCCCAGAGCCGCTTGTAGGAGGGATTGTCCGGATTCCATACCGCGGGCCAGTCCATCACCTCGTCGAGCCCTGTGACCATCAGGCTTTCGGCCATGAAGCGTGCCTGCTCGTCGCGGCCGTACCAGCCGCCACCCCATTCATACGCGGTCGGCGGCACCGCTGAGCCCGGCTGCGGAAAGATCTTGAGCGGCGAGCCGCGCCTGCGGGCCTCGAACCAGAAATCGAGATTGCGCGCGCCGTTGACATTGGAGAATTCGTGGCTTGCTTCGCAGGTCCAGGTATTTCCATGCGGCAGCACCAGCGCCGCTTCCCATTCCGGCGTCAGGTGCGAGCTTTCGATATGCTTGTGGACCTCGCCGAAGCCGGGCACGGCCGCGAGATCCGGCCGATGCACACGCTCGCTGACCTCGCCCGGATAGCTTCCGGCCGGCCCCACCCAAGCGATACGCCGGCCCTTGAAGACGATCTCCTGGTCCTCGCTCCAGGTGCGGCTGTGCACGTCAAGTAATCTGCCGACCTGCAAGGCGCGGTCGGCCTGGCGGCGGCCGAGCGCAGTCAGCACCAGGTCCTGGCGGATGCGAACCTCGTCGGGCGCATTGATCAGGAGATCATTGGGAATCGCGTTCATGGCCTGTGCCTCACTCTCTACGCCTGCTCATTCGCAGCCCCGGTCCGCTTCCGCGGCGTCTTGCCGACCTTGCCGCTCCGCGCCGCGGCGGCATCCCGCTGACGGACGTCCTTCAAAAGCGTCGTGAGCGCCCACTCAATTGCGTCGGCGATCTCGGCACTGGACATGCCAAAATCCTCGCGCATCGCGTTCCAGGCCAGCACGTTGTTGAGGTAGGACGCAAGCGCCTCCGCCTGGCGGACCTCTTTCGCGGGGAGATGCCGCACAAGCGGCGCCATTGCCTTACGATGCTGGTCGATCAGGTGCTGCCTGAAGCCGGCGCGCACCCGGCGGCCTGCTCGCGTCATCGCGATGGCGCGCGCCAGATGCGGATGACGGTCGAACCGCTTGCACAGCTTGCGGAATATCTCGGGCAGCTCTTCGGGCGAGGTGAAGGGGATGTAGCTGAAGACGTTGTCCTCGATCCATTCGCCGGCCGCCGCGAACAGCTCCGCACGGGTCCTGAAGTGCCGGTAGATGGTTCGTTCGGCCACCTTGGCGCGCTTGGCCACCGCGGCCATGGAGATGTCGTCGGCCTCTTCATCCTCCAGAGTCTCGACAAAGGCCGCAACGATGCGCTGCCGCGTCATCTCGGCATATTCGTCGCGAAGGCTGGCGATGTGTCGCTTTGCTGTACTCATGTCATAAGTCTGACATTGCGCGGATTGGAGGGTCAAGCCGAGACTTGAGGCACGCCACGCTGCAACAATGGGCGTCAAGGTGTTCCGGGGTCGGAGGCTCCCCGCGAGCACGACCATCGCCAGCCGCCTGAAAAATGGACTTTTGCCTGCTCGCAAAATCGGATTTGCTCTGCCGAGAAACAGCGCGTGCAACGACGCCGCGCCAGACACGCAAGGGAGCTGGTCATGAACGGGCTTGGCGGATTGAACAAATCGCCCGAGGGCGTGGTGATCGGACTTGTGCAATTGCAGCTGCCGAACGTCGTGACCCGCGCCGATCTCGCCAGGCAGACCGAGCGCATCGTCTGGATGGTCGGCAAGGCCCGCCGCAACCTCTCCACCATGGATCTGGTGGTGTTCCCCGAATACTCGCTGCACGGCCTCTCGATGGACACCAATCCCGAGATCATGTGCCGGCTCGACGGGCCGGAGGTCGCGGCGTTCAAGCAGGCCTGCATCGACAACAGGATCTGGGGCTGCTTCTCCATCATGGAGTTCAACCCGCATGGAAATCCCTACAATTCCGGCCTGATCATCGACGACCACGGCGAGATCAAGCTCTACTACCGCAAGCTTCATCCCTGGATTCCGGTCGAACCGTGGGAGCCCGGCGACATCGGCATTCCCGTGATCGAAGGCCCGAACGGCGCTAAGATCGCGCTGATCATTTGCCATGATGGCATGTTCCCGGAGATGGCGCGGGAATGCGCCTACAAGGGCGCCGAGATCATGATCCGTACCGCCGGCTACACCGCGCCGATCCGCGACGCCTGGCGCTTCACCAACCAGGCCAATTCGTTCCAGAACCTGATGGTCACGGCGAACGTCTGCATGTGCGGCTCGGACGGCTCGTTCGATTCCATGGGCGAAGGCATGATCGTCAATTTCGACGGCAGCGTGCTGGCGCACGGCACCACAGGACGCGCCGACGAGATCATCACGGCCGAGGTGCGGCCCGATCTCGTGCGCGAGGCCCGCATCAATTGGGGCGTCGAGAACAACATTTACCAGCTCTGGCACCGCGGCTATGTCGCGGTGAAGGGCGGCGCGATGGACTGTCCCTACACCTTCATGCAAGACATGGTTGCAGGGACCTATCGCCTACCGTGGGAAGACCAGGTCAAGGTCACCGACGGTACCTCCTGCGGCTTTCCCGCGCCGACGCGGATGTTCGGCAGAACGGCAAGAGCCGCCGAATAGGCGTTTCCGGGCCGAAACCGCGACATTCTGGCACGGTTGTTGCTCCTTTTGACGTTCAAGTCGCGTCAAATTGGGGGATTCCACCATGTCGACCATCACTGCGGTACCTACCGCCGAGCCCAAGCCGCTCTACACGTCCCTGTTCGTCCAGGTCTTGGCCGCACTGGTCCTGGGCATTGTCCTTGGCATGGTCGTTCCGGACTTCGCGATCGGTCTGAAGATCCTCAGCGACGCCTTCCTCAAGCTGATCTCGATGATCGTGGCTCCGATCGTTTTCTGCGTCGTCGTGCACGGCATTGCCGGCGCCGGCGACCTCAAGAAGGTCGGCCGTGTCGGTGTCAAGGCGCTGCTGTATTTCGAAGCGATGACGACGGTCGCGCTCGTGGTCGGGCTCATCCTCGCCTACGTCTTCGGTCCCGGTCACGGCATGAACATCGATCCGTCGACGCTCGACGCCAAGGCGCTCAGCACCTATGCCGACAACGCGCACAAGCTGCAGGGCGCAGGCATCGGCGCCTTCCTGATGAACGTGATTCCGACCACCTCGTTCGATGCGCTGTCGCGCAATGACGTGCTCCAGGTGTTGTTCTTCGCCGTGCTGTTCGGCGTCGGGCTTGCGCTGGTTGGCGGCGAGAAGGGCGCGCTCGTCACCTCGGTGATCGACGCGGCCTCCACGGTGCTGTTCCGCGTCATGGGGCTGATCGTGCGGGTCGCCCCGCTCGGCGTGCTGGGCGCGGTCGCCTACACCGTCGGCAAATACGGCGTCGGCTCGCTGAAGCAGCTGGTCTCGCTGGTGATGCTGTTCTACATCTCGGTCGGCATCTTCGTCCTTGGCGTGCTCGGCAGCGTAATGGCGCTCGCCGGCATCAACATCCTCAAGTTCCTCTCCTACCTGCGCGAGGAGCTGATGATCGTGCTTGCAACAGCCTCTTCCGATGCGGTGCTGCCGCAGATTATGAAGAAGCTGGAACGCATGGGCGTCAAGGATTCCGTGGTCGGCCTCGTCATCCCGACCGGCTACTCCTTCAACCTCGACGCATTCTCGATCTATCTCACGTTGGCCGTCGTCTTCATCGCGCAGGCCACCAACACGCCCCTGTCCTTCGGCGATCTCCTGCTGGTGCTGGGCGTCTCCCTGATCACATCAAAGGGCGCGCATGGCGTTCCGGGCTCGGCGATCGTGATCCTGGCCGCGACGCTGAACGCGGTGCCGAGCATTCCGGCGATCGGCCTCGTGCTCGTGCTGTCGGTCGATTGGTTCATCGGCATGGCCCGCGCAGTCGGCAACCTCATCGGCAACTGCGTGGCGACGGTCGTCGTGGCCGCCTGGGAAGGCGATCTCGACCGAGCCAAGGCAGCCAAGGTGCTCGAAGGTGGCGAGCTGGTGGACGTGACGGCGGGCTGAGTCCCGTCGCTAGCGCAGGTGCCCGCTGTCGCAATGCCTACGTTCGGCCGCCGTGAGCGGCGGCCGAACGGCGCTTGCGGGCGTCACCGCTGCAACGACGGTCGTGCCTGGGCTCTGCGATGCCAGCACCAGGACGTCGAGGCTGTCGGCAGTGACCTGCATCGCATAATCATGGCCCCTAAGGAGCCGGGCGACCACACGACGCAGCGGCCCGTCGAAGACGCCCGTCATCTGAGCCTCGAGCGCGTCGACCGTGCGATAGCGCAGATTGAACCGCTCCTGCAGCGCGGCCAACACGTCATGGAGCGAGGCGTCGTGCACCTCGAGGTGGACCGCCTCCGGTTGGCCCGCAACCTTTACCTCGGCCGACGCAGTCCGGCCAAAGGCCAGAAAGGTGGCAGGCGCGAGCACGGCGATCAGAAGTAACTGGCGCATCGTCATGCCAGCTCCGCCTCCGCAATCTCGCGCGCCAGTCGTTCGCGGAGCGGCCCTAATCGCTCGGCATGGTGGCGCCATTTCCCGACCGAGGATGCGTAGATCGGCCGGCGCACCTGAACGGCGCTGGCAGTCGCCGATGGCGCCGGGCTTTCGTGAAAGCTCATCACCCCATCTTCCCAGGGAAGCCCCAGAAACCGGATGATGTCCCGGCTCGCCGCGGCCTGGTCGCGAACGACGTCCTCGTAGTTGACCTCCATGAGCACATCAGGCGGCAGCACACTGCGCCAGTGCCGTGTCAGACGACGATAGGCGAGATAGTAATCGGCAAGCTGGGTTTGATCGTAAGAGAACGCGAACTTGTTACGGAAGTGCGCCTTGTAGATCGCCCAGCATGCATCCATCGGGTGCCGTTGAACGAGGATGATCTTTGCCGAAGGCAACGCCGCGTGAATGAGGCCGCAATAAAGGTAGTTCTCGAGCGTCTTGTCCCATCAGTGACAGGATCGCGGCTGTCACCACGGTACGGTCACGCAGACGTCGTGTCGTTCTTGAAAGCATTGCACACCCCTCCGTTCGTTTCCTGAATGCAGAGAAACTGTTTCAACGCATGTCAGGTTAAGAGGCGCGCTTGTCAGACGTGCTGCTCGGCTGTGTCACTTCCGTTACGAGATTATGACGACGAGCAGAGACCTATTGTCGCAACCAGCGAGGATTGCCATCAATGGCTTGCTGCTGATTTGGCCTGATGTTCCGATGCGGCCAGCCGCGGGAGGGTCGCGGCTCAATCGTCCCAGCGGAGCAAGGGCGCTCCGTATGCCCGGCTCCAGACGGAGAGGAAGTGGGGGAACCAGGAGTGCGCCACCGCGCCCTTATAGGCCCAGGTGCGATACTTCAATCCCTGCTCCGAGATCAGCTCCTGATAACCGCCATGGACCTCAGTCGCGGTGCGGATGTCTTTCAAGATCCCTTGCGCGCAGGCGCGATAGGTATTGCTCCCCGAGGCCTCGTCAAAGTCCAGCATGCGATCGGCGAATTCGACGTTGAATGTCGGCCAGGACGAGCGGCCCTGATAGGCCGGCGCCGCAATCTTGTGGATCATCTTGTTGCGCGGATTATCCGCCGACACCAGGAAGTGGAACGTGCTGGGAATGCGGAAGCGGGGCTCGGCCAGAATCAGATCCGTTGTGGCCGCGAACAGCGCACGCTCGCTCGGATCATTCATATCCCAGAAGCCGCGATGCACGCTGACGAAGTCCAGCGCGACCATGGATACCGGCGTTCCCGCCGGGCCATCCAGCGAATGCCTGATGTAGCCGTCCTTGCCGAACAGGCGCAGCAGGCCCTTCTTGTACTCCGCGAGGTCGCGCCCGAGCAGCCGCTTCAGCTCGACCTCCTCGACGATGCCAAGTTGCACACCCCACACGAAGGTCGTGTAGACGCAGGCATTGGTGACAAAGCGCCGGCGCTCGGCCCGCGTATCGGTTGCCGCCGAACGAGGGCCGCTGGCGTCGCAGAGCAAATATCTGACACCGTCGGCATCGAACGGCTCGAGCTCGCTTGCGAGCTTCAGGATTGCGCGTTTGAGATCGCCGCCATATTCGGCCAGCAACAAACGGCCCGCATGCGCGCATTGCGACATCGCCAGATAGGACGACGCCCGCTCCTCGGCCGAGAGCATCTGCTGCAGACCAGCCAGGATGCCGAGCAACGTATCCGAGGGCCGCGAGAAATAGTTCACGCCGAGATATCGACCGCGCCCTGCGGGGACGATGGTCGTGGTGACGACATCGGCGCGAACCGCTTCCAGCAACAGGCGCACGCTCTTTTCGAGCAGGCGCGCCCGCCGCACCGCGTCCTGCCCGTCCATGATGGTCTCGGGGTCGAGGACATCAGGATAGAACCAGGCAAAGTCGCGCGGATAATAGGCGGAGGCGTGCGGAGCGCCCGTGACGAGGAACGCCTCGGTCACCGAAAAGGCACTGTCCATCGAGTGCCGATAGAGGTCCTCGATCGCCGACAGCGAGTGATGCGACGTCCTCAAAAACCGGTCACCGAGAAAATTCACCGCCTGAAGGGCGTTTGCGACCAAGGTCGCAGCCGCGCCCTGGTAGAACCGGTTTTCTCGATGCGCTGAAAAGGAAATGTCGCTGTTCATCTGTCTATGTCGGCTGACGTCTGGGGAAGTTCGGGATGGCGGTCACTATTTTACACTTGTCTGATTCGTGTCTCTACCCGGTGACTTGCGGGGTGAGCCTATGCTGCTCGCGGCCTGAAATGCTCGATCACGCGGAGCAGCACCCGCGCGCCGGCGTCAACGTCAACCAGCTCGACATGCTCGTCCGGATGATGGCTGATGCCACCACGGCAGCGGACGAAAATCATGCCGACATCGGCAATGTCGATCATCGCCATGCCGTCGTGCCCCGCGCCGCTCGGCAGCTCGAAGGTGGAGAACCCTTCGGCTGCGATCGCCTGCGCGATCTGGTCCTTCAGCCAGGGCGCGCAAGGGGCGGTGCGGTTTTCATGGGTGACGTCAAGCTGAAGCGCCAACTGCCGGCGCTTGGCGATCGCCTCGATCTGGCGGACCACGTCGGCGACCGCGCGCTTGCGATGCATGTCGGTTGGCGCACGCATGTCGATGGTGAAGGATACTTCACCCGGAATGACATTGGTCGCGCCGGGCCTCGCCTGGATGTAGCCGACGGTGCCGACCAGCCCGCCCTCGTCGGTGCGGCAGAACTGCTCGATGGCCCCGATACATTCGGCGGCACCTGTCAGCGCATCGCGGCGCAGCGCCATCGGCACGGTGCCGGCGTGACCGGCCATTCCCGTCAGCCGCGCCGCCAGCCGTGTCGCGCCCGCAATCGCGGTCACGACGCCGACAGGGAGATTCCGGGCTTCCAGCACCGGCCCCTGCTCGATGTGCAGTTCGAGATAGGCCAGCAGCTCGCGCCGGGCGCGCGCGGCCGCGCCGATATGATCGGGATCGAGGCCGAATTCGATGAGCGCATCGCGCATCGACACCCCGTCGCGGTCGCGCGTGTTCAAAACGCTCTCGTCGAATGTGCCGGCCAGTGCACGACTGCCGAGCAGGGTCGAGGCGAAGCGCACGCCTTCCTCGTCGGCAAAGCCGACCACCTCGATCGCGAACGGCAGACGCTTGCCGCGGCGGTTGAGGTTGGCGACGCAGGCAATTGCTGTGATCACGCCGAGCGGCCCGTCCCATTTGCCGGCATCGCGCACCGTGTCGTAATGCGAGCCGAGCATCAGGCAGGGCGCTTCCGGCTGCTCGCCGTCATAGCGACCGCAGACGTTGCCGATCGCGTCGAGATGCGCGCTCATGCCGGCATCGCGCATCCAGCCGAGAATGACATCCGAAGCCTTGCGCAGCTCCTTTGTGAGAAAGGTACGGGTGAGCTTGTCACCATCTTCCGAGATCGCCGCGAGCTCGTTGACCCGACCCACGATCTCTTCGCCGAGCGACGCATTCTGAACGGCGTTACCAGCACCCATCTCGGTCAAGCTTTCCATCCTGGAGACCGCTTGGGCGGTCGCAGCGTCAATCGATACAAGTTCGGTGCCAGCGAATTCAGATCAGCGCCGTCGGGGTCAGCGCGTGGTTAGCATGAATGTGGGCGACCAGCCGACCGCCCTGCAGTCGCACATCCGCGCGAGAGAGGGTTAAGACTGCTTAACTCCATTGCATACAATCAGAAAATACTGCCTATAATTTAATCCATTGCTATCCTGATCAAAATTTGAACATTCAATATATCTTATATATTACAAACACTTATATCGATCTGCATGCCCCTTAGCCTCTGGCACGAAGCTTGCGACATCCTATCCCGGGCTCCGCCAGACCGGCGCAGCCGCGAGATTGAGGCGGTCAATCCGCCAAGGGGAGCAGGCAATGGATTTTGGCAGGATTTCACGACGTCATTTGTTGCAGGGCGGTGCCGCCCTCACCCTCGGCGCAGCGGCCGGCGCCCGCCCGGCCTTCGCAGCCGAGACGACCATCGGCTTCATCTATGTCGGCTCGCGCGACGACTACGGCTACAACCAGGCCCACGCGCAGGGCGCTGCGGCGCTGAAGAAGATTCCGGGCCTCAAGGTCGTCGAGGAAGAGAAGGTGCCCGAGACCGATGCGGTCGAGAAGACGATCGAGTCCATGATCAATCTCGACGGCGCCACCCTGCTCTTCCCGACCTCGTTCGGTTACTACAATCCGCACATGATCAAGATGGCCACCAAGTACCCGAAGCTGCGCTTCGAGCACTGTGGCGGTCTCTGGACGGACAAGGACCCGAAGAACGCCGGCAGCTATTTCGGCTATATCGACGAAGCTCAGTACATTTCCGGCATCGTCGCGGGCCTGACGTCGAAGAGCGGCAAGCTTGGCTTCGTCGCGGCCAAGCCGATCCCCCAGGTGCTGCGCAACATCAATGCCTTTGCATTGGGTGCCAAGTCCGTCAACCCGAAGGCCACGACGCAAGTGATCTTCACCGGGGACTGGTCGATGCCGGTCAAGGAGGCCGAAGCTACCAACAGCCTGATCGACCAGGGTGTGGACGTACTGACCTGTCACGTCGACGGCCCCAAGACCATGGTGGAGAACGCCGCGCGGCGCGGCGCCTTCGTCTGCGGCTATCACACCAACCAGTCGGCGTTGGCGCCCAAGGCCTATCTCACCGGCGCCGAGTGGAACTGGGAAGCGCTCTATCCGAAGTTCGTCAAGATGATCGCCGCCGGCGAGAGCATCCCGAACTTCTATCGTGGTGGCCTGAAGGAAGAGATCGTCAAGGTCTCGGCCTATGGCGAAGCCGTCTCGGCCGAGGCGCGCAAGGCGGCGGACGAAGCCAAGGCCAAATTCCTGTCCGCGGACGGCTTTGCCATCTTCAGGGGCGGCTTGGTCGACAACAAGGGCAAGACCGTGATCGCGGCCGGTACCGACCGCGGCCAGAAGGATCCCGAACTCGAGAAGATGGACTACCTCGTCGAAGGCGTGATCGGAGCGACTTCGTGACATCGGAAGCAGCGGATTCTGCCGAGGCGGTCGGGACAATTGCCCCGACCGCCGACCCCGGCTTTCTGCAACGCCACGGCGGCACGATCGAGTATGTCCTGATCCCCGGCGTGGCGCTGGCCGGCGCGCTCGTGGTCTTCGGCATCTTCGTCATGCTGTTCGGCAAGAACCCGCTGGACCTCTATTTCTATATGTACCAGGGCGCGTTCGGCACCTGGTTCTCCTGGCAGAATACGCTGACGCGTGCTGCGCCGCTCATCCTTACCGCGCTTTGCACGGCGCTGCCGGCGCAGCTGGGCATGGTCATCATCGGCGGCGAAGGCGCGCTGTTGATCGGCGCGCTGTCGGCGACGAGCGCCGCCTTGTTGCTTCAGGGCATGCCGCCACTCGTCGTGCAGATCGCCATGGTGATCGCCGGCGTCATCGGCGGCGGTTTGTGGATCATGCTGGCGGGCGCGCTGCGCCAGTATCGCGGTGTCAACGAAACCATTTCGAGCCTGCTGCTCGTCTACATCGCGCTCGCAATTCTCAATCACCTCGTCGAAGGCATGATGCGGGATCCTGCGAGCCTCAACAAGCCGTCGACCCGCGAGATCGGTGCCGTCAACATGATCGGCTCCATTCCCGGCACCGACGTGCATTGGGGGCTCGTCTTCGGCCTGATCGCCGCGGTCGCCGCCTACATCCTGGTTTATCACACCGTGTTTGGCTTCGCCGCGCGGGTCGCCGGTGGCAACATCCGCGCCGCGAAGATCGTCGGCCTCGGCGTCAGCAAGCTTATCCTCACCATCTGCTTCCTCGCCGGCGGCGCCGCAGGCCTTGCCGGCATGGTCGAGGTCGCAGCCGTTCAGGGACGCACCAACGCCAATCTTGCGGCAGGTTATGGCTTCACCGGCATCCTGGTCGCCTTCCTGGCGCGACAAAATCCGCTTGCGATCATACCTGTCGCGATCCTGCTCGGTGGCATCAGCGCCAGCGGAGGCCTGTTGCAGCGCCGCCTGGGACTACCCGATGCGTCCGTGCTGGTGCTGCAAGGCATCATCTTCGTCTTCGTGCTCGCCAGCGATGCGCTCTACGGCCGCATCGGATTCCTGAAAGGCAAGTCCTGATGGCTGACGGATCGATCGGACTCTGGACCGTGCCGCTCGCCGTGCTCGGCGGCGCCATTCGCGTCTCCACGCCCTTCCTGTTCGTGAGCCTCGGTGAATGCATCACCGAGCGTTCGGGCCGCATCAATCTCGGCCTCGAGGGCACGCTGGTGATGGGCGCGATGAGCGCCTACGGCATCTCTTACCTGACGGGATCGCCCTGGCTCGGCGTTCTCGCGGCCGGCATCACCGGCGCACTTCTGGGCGCACTCCATGCCGGCATCTGCTCGCTACCGCGGGTGAACGACGTCGCCGTCGGTATCGCGCTGATGTTATTCGGCACTGGCCTCGCCTTCTATCTCGGCAAGCCGCTGATCGAGCCGACCGCGCCGCGCCTGCCCGCGATCGATTTCGGCTGGTGGAGCGATATCCCGCAACTGCGCGCCGCGCTGCGGGTCAACGTCCTCTTCCTGATCGGCGTCGGCCTTGCACCGATCCTCTACTGGGCCTTCCGGACCACGCGCTGGGGCCTGCTCATCCGTACCGCGGGCGAAAGCTCTGATGCGGCGCGCGCCATGGGTCACTCCGTGCTGCTGATCCGGCTGCGCGCCACCATGGTCGGCGGCTTCCTCGCCGGTATCGGCGGCTCGTTCCTCTCGCTGTTCTATCCCGGGAGCTGGAACGAGGGCCTCTCGTCGGGCCAGGGCATCACCGCGGTCGCGCTGGTGATCTTCGCACGCTGGGATCCCCTGCTCTGCCTGTGGGCCTCGCTTGCCTTCGGCGGCGCCGCCGCGCTCGGACCCGCGCTGCAATCTGTCGGCGTCACCTCGGGCTATCACCTCTTCAACGCCGCGCCCTACATCCTGACGCTGGCGATCATGATCATCACTTGCTCGCCAAAACGCACGCTGACCGGAGCCCCGGCCGAATTGTCGATCACCCGCTAGAGAGCGAAATCATGCCCGAGCGCTACATCAAGTCCGAGCCCTATGCATGGCCTTACAACGGCGACCTGCGCCCGCAAAACACCGCACTCATCATCATCGACATGCAGACCGACTTCTGCGGCGTCGGCGGCTATGTCGACAAGATGGGCTATGACCTGTCGCTGACCCGGGCACCGATCGAGCCGATCAAGAAGCTGCTCGCCGCCATGCGCAAGCAGGGCTTCCACATCATCCATACCCGCGAAGGCCATCGTCCCGATCTCTCGGATCTTCCCGCCAACAAGCGCTGGCGCTCGCGCCAGATCGGCGCGGGGATCGGCGATCCCGGCCCCTGCGGCCGCATCCTGGTGCGTGGCGAGCCCGGCTGGGACATCATCGAGGAGCTGGCGCCGTTGCCGGGCGAGCCCATCATCGACAAGCCCGGCAAGGGCTCGTTTTGCGCCACTGATCTGGAGCTGATCCTGCGCGTGCGCGGCATTGAAAACATCGTCCTGACTGGCATCACCACCGACGTCTGTGTCCACACCACCATGCGCGAGGCCAACGACCGCGGCTTCGAATGCGTGTTGCTGCACGATTGCTGCGGCGCGACCGACAAGAGCAACCACGACCACGCCCTGAAGATGATCAAGATGCAGGGCGGCGTGTTCGGCGCCGTCTCGACCTCGGACGCCTTCATCGGAGCGATCTCGTGATCATTGGCGAGCCGCCGCCGCTGGTCGGCGCCTTCGGTGTCGACGCCATTGCGATGACGATGCGCTTCGGCGACTTCCTGGCGCTCGACAATGTCGAGTTGAAGGTACGGCCAGGCTCGTTCCATGCACTGCTGGGTGAGAACGGCGCCGGCAAGTCCACGCTCGTCAAATGCATCATGGGCTATTATCACGCGACGGAGGGCGACATCCTCGTCGGCGGCCGCGAGCAGGCGATCGCCAATCCGAAGGATGCCCACGCACTCGGCCTCGGCATGGTCTACCAGCACTTTACGCTGGTGCCCGCCATGACCGTTGCCGAAAACCTCGTGCTGGCCCGCGACGACGTGCCGGCCGTGGTGAACTGGCCAAAGGAGATGAAGGAGCTCGAGGCCTTCCTGGCGCGCATGCCCTTCAAGGTGCCGCTCTCGGCCAAGGTCTCCGACATCTCGGCCGGCGAGCGGCAGAAATGTGAGATCCTCAAGCAGCTTTATTTGAAGCGCCGCTTTTTGATCCTGGACGAGCCAACCTCGGTGCTGACGCCGGCTGAAGCCGACGAAGTGCTCGGCATGCTCCGCGACATGGTCGTCAAGGGCGAGCTGACCATCCTGATGATCACGCACAAATTCCGCGAAGTCATGGCCTTCGCCGACGAAGTCACCATCCTGCGCCGCGGCAAGCTCGCCGGCGCGGGCAAGGTGTCCGAGCTGACGCCGGACGCGATGGCCCGCACGATGATCGGTGCCGAAGAGCTGACCGTGCAGCCGCCACGCACCGGCGAAGCCGGCAAGGCGCGCCTTGAGCTGGAAAAGCTCCGCGCACTCGACGATGCCGGCGCCATGGCCGTGCATGATGTCTCTCTCACCGTGCGCGCCGGTGAGATCGTCGGCATCGCCGGCGTCTCGGGCAACGGCCAGCGCCAGCTCGTCGAAGTACTGGCCGGCCAGCGCGAGGCCGAAGGCGGTGATATCCGCGTCGCCGGCGATCCCTATCACGCCAGCCGCGAGGAAATGCGACGCCACAAGATGTCGCTCCTGCCCGAGGAGCCGCTCAAGAACGCCTGCGTCGGCGGCATGAGCGTTGCCGACAACATCGCCTTCCGCGAGTTCGACCGCGCACCCTTTGCCAGCGGCGGCTGGTGGCTCAATCGCAGCGCCTTCCGCGACGACGCCAAAAAGAAGATCGGGCAGTACAAGATCAAGACGCGTACGCCGGAGACACCGATCTCGGCGCTGTCAGGCGGCAACGTCCAACGCGCAGTGCTTGCCCGCGAGCTCGCGGGCGACGTTGAGGTGCTGATTGCAGCCAATCCCTGTTTCGGCCTCGACTTCGCGGCCGTGGCGCAAATCCACGCCGAGATCATGGCCGCACGCAATCGCGGCGCGGCGGTGTTGCTGGTGAGCGAGGACCTCGACGAATTGCTCGAACTGTCAGACCGGCTCGTGGTGATGTTCCACGGCGAATTCGTGTATGAAGCACGGACGAGCGAGGCCGATCTCACCGAGGTCGGCCGGCACATGGCAGGCCACTGACCGCGGAGTCATCGATGGACGGCGCAGACGAGCGCGACGAGCATTTTTTGCGCTTGTCCTTTGCGGCTGCCCGCCGGTCCCTCACGCACGGCAACCATCCTTTCGGCTGCATCGTCGTCGATGCCGATGGCAAGGTGCTGATCGAAACCGAGAACGGCTACATGCCTGACCGTGACGGCACTGCGCATGCTGAACGCCTCGCTGCCACGCAAGCCTGCCGCACGCTGAACCGCGAGGTGCTGGCATCAGTGACGCTCTATTCCTCCGCCGAACCCTGCGCGATGTGTTCGGGCGCGATCTACTGGGCCGGCATCGGCCGCGTCGTCTACGGCCTCAGCGAGCACCGCCTGCGCGGCATCACCGGTAACCACCCCGAGAACCCGACACTCGACATGCCCTGCCGCGACGTCTTTGCGAGCGGCCAGCGGCCGACCGAGGTGATTGGCCCGCTCCTGGAAGACGAGGCCGCAGCTCTGCACAACGGCGTGTGGACGAAGTAGCGCTGCCCAGCAATCAGTACCGTAGATTCCATGGGGCGGTGAGCGAGCCCTATCCGGTAGGTTTGGGTTTCCACACTCGAACCATCGGAGCGTCTGATGCAAGGATCGACTGAGAA
>Ga0209148_1000227_pt1 | contig 92428 bp, 57 predicted proteins | sample AraplaCol_mMF_r2_2_FD_184288 | JGI IMG/M metagenome (GOLD analysis project Ga0209148, IMG submission 184288) | Arabidopsis root microbial communities from North Carolina, USA - plate scrape CL_Col_mMF_r2 (SPAdes) (version 2) | ecosystem: Host-associated > Plants > Roots > Endosphere | place...
GGCCGGCCAGGTGCCGGCGCCACTGCGCTTCAGCTTCGCCGGCCCGGCGCCGGACATGCAGGCGGTCGCCTGCGACCATGGCGCCCCGGGCTATGACGCCACACGCGGCTGGGGTTTCGTCGCGCAGACGGGCGCCCAGCCGCCACGCCCGGTGCACGTCGCCGGCATCCGCTGCACGGGCCGGGCCGCCGTCATCGACGAACCGGCATTCGACGGCGACAACCATTTCGGCCTGGCGTTCCGCGTGCAGGCCCCGCCGGGCACCTACGACATCCGCGTGCGCGCCACGGCGGGTGCGGACGACGCCACGGTCTCGGTGTCGGGCATGCAGACCAGCCGCCTGCTCAAGCCGGGCAACTGGGACGCGGCCGGCCTGCTGCCCAACCGGACCCTGATGCGCGTGGACGGCCACGACTGGCGCTACCGCTACGTGAACGGCCAGGACTTCATCGACATCGAGGTCGAGCCCAACCGCACCGGCACGCCGGTCGGCATCGAGGCGCTGGAGATCGTGCCGGTGGCGCTCGACGCCCGTCCGCCCGGCGTCCTGCCGGCCGTGTTCACGCTCGGCGACTCCACGGTCAAGTCGTACACGTTCGAGGAAGCGCCGATGAGCGGCTGGGGCCAGGTGTTCGGCAAGCTGTTCGACCCGGCCCACGTGCGCGTGGTGAACTACGCCAACGGCGGGCGCTCGTTCCGCAATGCCTATGCCGAAGGCCGCTTCAACGACCTGCTGCTGGCCGGCCACCCGGGCGACGTCGTGCTGGTGCAGTTCGGCCACAACGACGAGAGCGAGGACGAGACGAAACGCTGGGGCCGCGGCGCGACCGAGGCGACGTACGAGGCCATGATCCGCGACGTCTACCTGCCCGCGATCCGGTCGCGCGGCATGAGCGCCGTGCTGGTGACGCCGATGTCGCGCGTGAACGGCGCGCAGCCGCCGGACCGTCCTTACGAAAACTCGTTCCGGAAGCGCCGCTTTCCGGAGGTGATGCGTCGCGTCGCCCAGGACGCCGGCGTGCCGCTGGTCGACCTGAACGCGCGCAGCGTCGCGTACTACAACGAGGCCGGCGCGCCGGCCGTCACGGCGATGATGATGTCGATCGAGGCCGGCGAAACGCCCGGCAAGACCAACGACGGCAGTTATGCCAACGGCCATCCGGCCAACAAGATCGACGGCACCCACTTCAAGGAAGCGATGGCCAAGCAGTACGCGCGCATGGTCGTGACCGGACTGGCCGACCTCGCGCGGCAAGGCGACCCGGTCGCGGGGCGGGTGGCCGGCGCGCTGCGGGCCGACGTGCGCGCCGCGATCGCCGCCGGCGACTGGTCCGCGATCTACCCGGAGATCGCGGCCGACATCCGCGCCGGCGACGGTGCGTATTACCGCAACCAGTTCGAGAAGCTGATCCAGCTCGGGGCCTTCCACGAGGACGCGCAGGGCAACGTCCACCCGCAGGCGCCGATGGACACGCACGAATTCGCGGCCGCGCTGGGCCGGCTGCTGCGCCTGCCCGAGGGCGCGCTGGCAGGCTATCCCGACGGCCCGCTGCGCCGGGAAGTCATGGGCGCCATCGTGGACGACGCCTACCACCTGCGCTTCGCCACGAAGCCCCGCTACATGACGGACTACAACGGCAGGACCGTCGTGCCGGGCTCTCCGGGCTACGATCCGAACCTGGATGCGCACACCCAGGGCGCGCACGGCGCCATGTACTACCCGCTGGTGGACTGGGCGCAGCTGGAGGACCGCGCGGCCGTCGCCCCCGCCCTGGCGGCCCGCGTCGAGGATGCGTACCGGCTGGGATTGATCCGCTCGGAGGCGGGCATCGCGCGCGGCCGCATGGTCAATGGCCGCCTGCTGGAACCGCAGGTCGTGGTCAGCCGCGCCAAGGCCGCCAAGACGCTGTACTTCATGTGGGTGCTGGCCCAGCCGCCGCAGGTGGAGAACGACCGGCTTGCGCCGCCGGCACAGGACTACCAGAGTCCCGGCATTGCCTACAACATGCCGGTGTTCGCGCCGGCGTTGAAGGCGCGGATGCGCTATCCATTGGCGTGGTCGCCGCGCGTCGCGGACCTGCCGGCATGGCGCGACCGGGGCCGCGCCGCGGTGTGGCAGGCCACGCTGCAGGAGCGCGACGACACGCCGTTCGCGCCGGCAGTGATCGCCGAGCAGGACCGCGGCAGCTACGTCGCCCGCCAGGTCGTGTTCAACGTCACCGGCCCGAGCCGCGTGCGCGCCCTGCTGCTGGTGCCGAAGTCCACCGGCACGCATCCGGCCGTGCTGATGCTGCACGACCATGGCGGCAAATTCGACATCGGCAAGGAAAAGATGATCGAACCGTTCGGCGCCGCCGACGCGGCCCGGCACGCGTCCGCGCAGGCCTGGGCGGACAAGCATTTTTCCGGCCGCTGGCCCGGCGACGCGCTGGCCGCGCGCGGCTATGTCGTGCTGTGCGCGGATGCCGTCGGCTGGGGCGACCGCGGTCCGCTGACGGGCGAGGCGCAGCAGGCGCTGGCGTCCAACTTCTTCAACCTGGGCAGCTCCCTCGCCGGCAACATGGCGCTCGAGGACGTGCGCGCGGCGCGATTCCTCGCGTCCCTGCCGGAAGTCGACGGAAAGCGCGTCGCCGCGCTCGGCTTTTCGATGGGCGCCTTCCGCGCCTGGCAGGTCGCGGCGCTGTCCGATGATATCGCCGCGGTGGTCGCATCGAACTGGATGGCCACGGCCGACGGCCTGATGGTCCCGGGCAGCAGCACGCTGCGTGGAGGGTCGTCGTTCCAGATGATGCATCCCGGCCTGCTGCGCTGGCTCGACTATCCGGACGTGGCCAGCCTCGCCGCGCCGAAGCCGGCCCTGTTCTTCGCCGGCGCCACCGACAAGCTGTTCCCCGTCGCCTCCGTGCGCGACGCTTACGCGACGATGGCGCGGGTCTGGCAGGCCTGGGGCGCGGCCGATAAACTCGAAGCGGTCGTGCGGCCGGGCGGCCACGAATTCCCGCGCGCGGTGCAGGACTACGCCTACGACTGGCTCGACCGCCAGTTCGGCCGGACCGGCCGGCACTGACGGCGATCCGAATTCCGGCATAATTTGATATACCACCCGGCAGTTTTTATACTTGCCGAGCAGGCCCGCTGTCCAGATAATCCAGCTACGATAAAACTCGAACTGGAGACTCCGATGCAGGAACGAAGAACGTTACGCCGGCTGCCCCGCCTGGCCTTGATCCCCCTGTTGTTCGCCGCGACCGCGGCGCACGCCGCAACCGATCCGCTCGCCCCGACGGCGCACTGGAGCGCTTATACGGCCGGCCGCGCGGCGGCGCCGCCGATGGGCTGGAGCAGCTGGAACGCGTTCGGCACCGATATCGACGAAGCGAAGATCATCGGCTCGGCCCAGCGCATCGTCGACAGCGGCCTGGCCGGCAAGGGCTACCGCTACATCAACATCGACGACGGCTGGGCGCTGCGCCGCCAGGTGCCGGACGGCCATCTGGTGATCCGGCCCGACCGCTTCCCGTCGTCCGTCACGGGCGGCGCCAGCACCTTCCGCCCCCTCACCGACAAGCTGCACGCGATGGGGCTGAAGGCCGGTATTTACTCGGACCTCGGCCGCAACACCTGTTCGCAGGCCTATTCCGGCACCGACACCGACCTTCCCAAGGGCAGCGTGCTCGAACGCGAGATCGGCCTGTACGGCCATATCGACGAGGACATCAAACTCTTCTTCGCCGACTGGGGCTTCGACTTCATCAAGGTCGACGGCTGCGGCCTGCGTGCATACGGTCCCGCCAGTCCGAAAGTCCGCTCGGGCCAGTACCGGGCGCTCGCGCCCGTGCTGGACCTGGAATCGGTCGCCCGTTCGAATATCCCGGCGGTGCAGGCGGAATTCACGCAGATCAACGCGGCGCTCCGGCGCAATAATCCCGATGGCGACTTCCTGCTGTCGCTGTGCGTCTGGGGTGCCGCCGACGTGCGCGCCTGGGGCAAAAACTACGGCAACATCTCGCGCACCAGCGACGACATCCGGCCGTCCTGGACCCGCATGCTCAGCAACTTCGACAGCGCGGCAAGGCGCGAGCTGTATGGCCATCCGGGCAGCTGGAACGACCCCGACATGCTGTTCATCGGCGCCGGCGATTTCGATGCCAACCACCTCGTCGAAGCCCGATCGCACTTCGCCCTGTGGGCCATGCTGAACGCGCCGTTGATGACCGGCGCCGACTTGCGGACGACGCCGCAGGCGCTGATGGACGTCTTCGGCAATGCCGACATCATCGCGGTCAACCAGGACCCGGCCGGCAACCAGGCGACGCTCGCCTACGACGCCGACGACCTGGAGATCCTCGTGAAGACGCTGGCGTCCGGCGACAAGGCGATCGCCATCTTCAACCGCGGATTCGCGCCGATCGACGCCGACCTGACCGCCGAACACCTGAAGTTCCGCAAGGATGCGCCGGTCGCGCTGACCGACCTCTGGACGAAGGCCGGCACCACGTTCACCGACGAGACCAAGGTCCACGTCGCGCCGCGCGAGACGCGGATCTTCCGCGCCCAAGGTACGCGGGCGCTGGCGCAGGGCATGTATCTGTCGGAGCAGCCCGGCAGCGTGAATCCGGCCGTCGACGGCGTGACGCGGCCGCAGGCCGACCCGACGATCTTCCGCTCGTCGTTCGGCTGGACCGGGACCAAGGGCCAGGGCGAACGGCCGATGTATGCCGGCTGGGGCGGCGCGCGCGCCGACAGCACGCCGTACGGCCAGGCGCTGCAGATCGCCGGCACCCGCTACGCCGCCGGCATCGGCATCCTGGCCAATTCGCGGCTGGAGGTGCGCAACAGCGGTTACCGCCGCCTGGAGGCCCGGGTCGGCGTCGACGATTCCGCCCAGGACCGCACGCATGCCGTTACTTTCATGATCTACGGCGACGGCAAGCTGCTGGCGACGAGCAAGCCGCTGCGTTGGGGCCAGCCGGCGCAGGCATTGGGCGCCGACGTCGCCGGCGTCAAGGTGATCGAACTGGTGGCGCGCAGCGCGGCCGGCGCCAATGAGCAGTTGCCGGTAAGCTGGGGCGACGCGGCGCTGCTGTCGTCCGCCCAGCCTTCCGGCGTGTCCAGGTAGCGCGGGCGGCGAGCGTCGGCACGCATGCGGTGCCGGCGCTCGTCATCGGCTGGCGCTGGGTGCCGGGGCGCGGCGGATTAGCGGCAGAGTGCGCTTACCGGATTGGCGCCCTTCGCCGTGATCACGCCCAGGCGATACGGGACCTTGATGTAGTCGTCCACATGCACCGAAGGGTCATTGCCCTGGAACAGGTATTCGAGCGGCCGGCACGGATCGATCGTCATCGTTTGATCGGGGTTCGTCCGAATCATTTCGCCGTGCGAAATACCTTCCGACCAAGCCTGTTCGACGTTGTCGCGGCTGGCGAAAGCATTCATTGGCGCGGACGAGAACGGCTCCCATTTTCCGTCCAGGCCATTGCTCTTCCAAATACGGAAATAGCGCCCTTGCGGCGAGATGGCCTCCACCAGCGTGATGTACGTACTCGTGTCGGCAATCCGGTAGGTATTGCTCGCCTCGAACACGTCCTCCGTTTTTTCAGTCATGACGGCAACGGTGTTGTGGAAGCCGTTCGGGAACTGGCCAATATCGGTTTCGGACCGCAGCAGGCGCCCATGGTCGTCGGTATTGAACAGATAGCATTTCTTATCGTCGCAGATCACCCAGAAATCCAGCCAGCCATGACCTTGCGGTGGCTTGATGACGTCGGGGGCGACGGGAAAGAACGGTTTCGGCGCGCTCCATGACGTCGGATCATTGATGTCGTTCGATGTCGAATAGAGCGGGTCGCCGCCCTGGTAAACGAGATACCACGTTTTCTGCGGGGCGAAATAAAAGACTTGCGGCGCGGCGCGATAACCCGGCCCCATCGGGGATTTGTCGAGCGGGACGATTTTCGCCGACGACGCATCCGACCATTTGTCGAAGCTCGTGTACGCGAGCCCCCAACCGGCGGAACCGGCGGTCGTCATGAACACGTGATATTTGCCGTTCACGTGGACAATCGACGGGTCCTTGACGGCGTAAATCGTCTGGCCTGGATCCGCTTGCGGCGAGATGAGCGGCGCGCTCGACGTCCAGTCGAACGCCGCCTTCGCGGGTGCCGGCGCCGGCTCGGGCGCGCCGTTTGCGACTGCATTGATGCCACCGCAGCCTGCCAGGGCGGCTGCCACGGCCACCCCGAGAACACATTTTCTGACTTTCATGAATCTTCCTCATTTTGGCGCGCTGCTACACGCGCGACATGCCTGTGGCGCAATCGAGCGTGCAAGCCGTCTCGTTGCGCTTCCAGGGGCCCCCGGGACGGTGCACACGAGCGGTACGCCGTCGCCCTGGTCAGCACGCTGCCGGGAAGTTCATCGTAGGCGCGCACGTCGACGAGCGATCCGCGTTCGAATACAACCGCCGATTGTATTCTGTATATTCAATGCGGAACGTCTCGGAACGGCACCTTTTTCGCGAATCCGGCTAATGATTTTTTTCGGTCAGAACCCGATCTTGAAGCTGGATGCGATCGTCGTCGGCAGGCTGGCCGGCACCTCGATCACGAGCGCGTCGTCCTGCTGCGTCCAGCGCAGCGGCTCGGCCGCGCCGACCAGCGACACCGACTTGACCGGCCGCGTTTCCAGCCCCGCCCGTGCCCCGAGCGAGGCGATGCGCACCTGTCCCTTCGGCTCGCCCAGCGTGATGGCGTACAGCGCGCCGTCCCGGGTGGTGAAGCGGATATCGCTGGCCGTGTAGTCGGCGCTTTCCTTGAACGCGCCGGCCTCCGCCTTCGTCGGGCCTTCGCCGAACGTCTTCCAGGGCCGCGTGCCGTAGATCGCTTCCCCGTTGACCTGGATCCAGGCGGCCATCTCGTCGAGGAACTGGCGCGACTCGGGCGGCAGGCTGCCATCCGGATACTGCACCACGTTGAGGAGCAGATTGCCGTTCTTGCTGACGATGTCGGCCAGCATGGTCACCACGTCGCGCGTGGTCTTGTACTTGTACCCCTCGCTGTAGAACCAGTCGCCCATCGAGGTGTCGGTCTGCCATGGCAGCGGCTGGATACCGTTCATGACGCCGCGTTCGACGTCCTGCACGCCGGCCTTGCGGAGAAATTCGCCGGAGCCGATGTCCTTGTGGTTGTACACGGCCTCCAGCTTGCCGTGGGTCTTGATGTTCTGGTTGTAGAAATTGGCGACCAGGGTCCGGCCGGTCACGCCGAACGGGATGCCGCCGTCGGTGTACAGCAGGTCGGGCTTGTAGTGCGTCACGAGGTCGGTCACGCGGTTGAACCACTCCTGGTGGAAGGCGGTGTTCTTGGTGTACCACTTCTTGCCACCGCCAAAGAGCTCGTCGTGTGGCGTGTGGTACAGGTCGGCGTAGCGCGGATCGGCGCCGTCATAGGGCACGCCGATCTCGGGGAATACCTCGTCGTGTCCATGGCTGGTGCCGAACCAGCCGTAGCTTGCCCCCAGGTGCTCGGACACGCCGAAGCGCAGGCCGGCCTTGACGGCGGCCTTCTGCCAGTCGCCGACGATGTCACGGTGCGGTCCCATCTTGACGGCATTCCAGCGGTGGTACTTCGAATCCCACAGGTCGAAATTGTCATGGTGTACGCCCATGCTGACGAAATATTTCGCGCCAGCCTTGGCGTAGAGGGCCATCAGGGCGTCCGGATCGAATTTCTCGGCCTTCCACAATGGAATGATGTCCTTGTAGCCGAACTTGGTCGGGTGGCCATACGTCTTGAGGTGATGCGCGTACTGCGGCGTACCGTAGATGTACATATTGCGCGCGTACCAGTCGCCCGCGCGCGGCACCGACTGCGGTCCCCAGTGGGCCCAGATGCCGAATTTGGCGTCGCGGAACCAGTCCGGCGTTTCGTACTTGTTCAAGGAAGCCGCGTCGGCGCTAAACGGCCCGGCGACATGGGTGAGCTTGACGGGCGGGCCGGCGTTCTCGGCAGCAGGCACCAGCGGGCTGCAGAGCACGCCGCAGAGGGCAAAGGTGGAAGTCAGGGAACGGCGGATCATCGAGGCCTCCAAGGTTTTTAATATATAAGATACTTTCGAGAGTATAGAGGCCCCGCCGGTGTGCCGCAATACGTTTATCGCGTCCGCGAGACAATGTTTCCGCCTCGTTGCCGCGAGGAGTGGCCCGGCCCGCCGCGTCCGAACAGGGCGCCGCCGTTGGCGAGGGTCCCCGTGTCCGCATTGAAGCCGCTTTCGAGACGGAATATGACCTGATTACCGCCCCCCCAGGTCTTCCGTCCCCTGGAAGCCCAGGCGGACCGGGGCCACCGCGCTGGAATCGACGCGGATCAGGATGTGCTGCAACAGCCGGCCTTCGACCCGGCGACGGCGACCCGCACATTCACGGTGATCACGCCGGACATCGGCGAGACCGTGTTCATTCCGAAGATCCTGGCCTATGCCCAGGCGCATGCCCCGCGGATCGCGATCCGCTCGATGGCGATCTCCTCGGAGGGCGCGGGAGAGGCGCTGGAACTGGGCCTGGCCGACCTGGCCATCGGCTACTTCCCCGATTTGGCCAGGCCCGGCTTTTACCAGCAGCGCCTGGTCAAGAACACCTTCGTGTGCATGGCACGCACCGATCATCCGCGCATCCGGGGCAGCCTGACGGCGGAAGCATTCTTGCGCGAGTCGCACGCCATCGTGCGGCCTGCTGGACGGACCCATCTGTTCGAACAGTTCCTGAATTCGAAGAACATCAAGCTCGACGTGCGCGCCGAACTCTCGCATTTCGCCAGCCTGCTGACGATCATCTCCGGTTCGAACCTGATTGCCACGGTCCCGCGCGACATCGGCCACGTGTTCGCCACGCTGGCCAAGGTGCAGTTACTCGATCCGCCGCTGCAGCCGCCCTCCTTCCACCTGATGCAGCACTGGCATACCGTGGCGCATGCGGCAGATGGTCAAGACGCTGTTCGAGGATTGACGGGGCCGCCTTCCAGGTCATGCCGGTTCGGCCGGCACGGCACGGCACGGCGCGCCGCGCCACGGACGTTCCTGCCAGGCCTGCCGCATTTTTTCCCGAGACCGGAAAACGTAGCGTGCTTGCATGCCAGAGAAGCAACGATGTACCACTCCCGCCACGGTATCGTTGCAACGCCGACCACTGATGGTTTTGCTTGTTCCAGATTTCGTCCCGCGGGCACATGACTGGTGTACTCTGGATGACTTCAACTTTCCTGCCGGGTGGGCTGCCGATGCGAGACCAAATGAACGTGCCAGACAGCGTTGCCGCGCTCATGAACTACGTCGACGGTGCCGGCTGGACCGAGCACGCCGAACTCGTGGTGCGGATCATCATGTCGAGCGTTCATCCGGACATCGAGTCATCCGTTGCGACGGCCGCTTTTCTTCCGTATGACGTGCGCCTGAGCGTCGCCCATTTCCTGAGCGAGATCCTCACCGGGACGTTCAGCGACGAGCAGCGGCACGCTATTTTTTCGTGGACGCAGTGCTGGGCGCTGGCAAGCCTCGACCAGTAAGCGCTGCCGCCAGGTCCGACGAAACCACATCGGCGGACCGCCGCCTGGCCGCCATCGTCTGCGCCGACCTGGCCAGTGACGTGCTTCGCCGCATTCGGCCAAGGCCCTGCCTTGCGCCGACGTAGGCCACCGGATCGCCGCACCACCCAGACAACATCGTTCCGCCATGCCTGACAGGCGATCAGCGATCGCTGCTTGTCTTCGAGCATCGTCGACCGTGCGTCGACCACCCAAAAAACGGCATTGATGTACGCCTGAACTTGGCAAGACACGGCTTCAGCAGGCGTGAGACAGTTGTCAGCTTTGATTGCACTGCCTGATGGCCATCAAATGCTCGCCCCCATTCGATTGCAAGACCCATGGCTTGCGTGCAGACTTCCCCAGAACAATTGCCTCTAATCACTGCAAGGCCGATCCCCAATTATGGCGAAGATAATCTCATGAGCGCTAGATGGTCTCGGGCCACCTATTCCCTTTCGGGCGGCACATTCATCGTTCTCGCCTTTTCGGTTGGCGGTGGCGCGTTGATCAACACATGGTTATCCATGGCGCACGCAAGCCTGTGCTGGCGGCTCGTGGCGACGATACCGTGGATCTCCCTGGCGCTTCTATCGATGCTGCGCATGCGCCGCGCAAATCGGGAAGGTAGCGATGCATCCCTTGGACGTGCGCAGCCGGGCTCCGTCATTTCCCACATTGGCTGGGCAATGGCGCTGCTGGTCGCCGGAAGCGTCATCGGCGTCCTTGTCGCGGCGGGAAACATGATGTTGCTCGGGCTTTTCGCGACCGCGTATGGTTTTGCCCCTTGGTACCGCATGCCGTTATGCCGGCAACATCCTGCTTGGGCAGTCCTGTTGATGTGCGGCGGCGGCGCCGTGGCACTCAGTCTCTACCGTGATGCCATCCATCTGATGTCCCTGCCGGTTGCGGCCTGGATCCTTGGTATGTCGGGCCTCGTTGCATTCGTTGGGACGACGCGCCGGAAGACGGCTTCGAAACAGCCAGGAAAGCTGGATGCCCTACCCGTCCGGCCCTGACCGGACAGGTTGTGCATCACCGTGCGCGCACACATCGAATGGCCGCTTTCATGAGCCCGAGGTAAGCAACCCAGACAGGGGCACGATCAGGACTGACGGGGGAACCGATGTCATCGAAGCGCAATGACCGTAGACTGCCGCCGCGCGGGCACGGCAATGGCATGTGGCCGGAACGTTCAGGTACGTGCCCGCCGCCCCATCGCCAGGGTGGCGCATTCGCCATCATGGCCGTGCCCCTCATCCTCCTGATGTTCGCGGTGTGCAGCCTGGCACTGGACCTGAGCCAGCTCTACAACCGCAAGGTGGACCTGGACGGACTGGCCAAGGCAGCGGCGCTGGCGGCTGCACACGAGCTGAACGGCACATCCGCAGGCATCACCGCGGCACGGACCAAGGCAAGGGAAGCAGCGGAGCGCCTCAGGTACCAGTACTTCAATAACGGGACGTCGTTCACCTGGAACGATGCCGCCCTCACCTTCAGTACCGATTCTTCGCGAACCGGGACTTGGGTCGATGGATCGTCCCCGGCGGGCCTCTATTACGCCAAGGTCGATACCGCCGCGCTGGACGCCGCGGCGGGCCAGGTTAACACATTCCTCATCTGGATACTGTCGCCCTCCCAGCGCACGATAGCGCTGAGTGACATTGCCGTTGCGGGACGCAAGCAGATCTCCGTCACCCCGATCGCGGTCTGCGCGATGGACCCGGCGCCCGCCGTCGCGCGCACGAATACCGGCGCGCCGGCCACGGAACTCGTCGAGTACGGCTTCCGCCGCGGCATCAGCTACGACCTCATGCAGCTCAATCCGAACGGCACGTCCCCGGTCAGCTATCTCATCAATCCAGTCATCGCACCGGGCGTCTACAGCTCGGTGTTCGACACCTCGGTCATCGGCCCGTTCATGTGCACGGGTGCCATGTGGGTACCCCGGCTCTCCGGTGGCGCGGTACGCGTGTCGCCCCTGCCTTCGACCTCCCCCCTCGCGGGCTTGTTCACCCAGCTCAACACCCGGTTCGATGACTTCAGCAGCCAGCAATGCGACCCGTACGGCGCGCCACCCGACTACAACACCAAAGAGTATGCCTACGGTCAGACAAACGGTGCGTCGTGGATGGTCCCCGGTACCGGAAGCGCGGCGGCCCTGACCACGACCTCCCGCAATAAACTCGAGACGATCGCGGACCTGCCCACGCCACCCGCCGGCACGACCGCCGGCTCGTACGGCCCGCTGTGGACGTTTGCCAAGGCAGCGAAATATCCATCGTACGCTTCGCAGGGAACGCCCGAGCCGGCCACCGGCTACGCAACGTTTTCCACGAGCGATTGGACCACCCTGTACAAATTGGGGCCGACCGCATCCGGATATCCTTCGTCCACGACGCCTTACGCCGCCACGATCGGTTCCAACTACAAGCCGCCGAGGGCCGCCAACCTTGACATCTCGACGTTGCAACGACGCGTCCTCAACATACCGCTGCTGTCCTGTCCCATCACGGCCGGCTCGAACGTGCCGGCGACCGTCCTCGGCATCGGCAAGTTCTTCATGACTGTCGCTGCAACCGACAGCACGCTCATTGCCGAGTTCGCGGGCGTGCTCTCTGAACAATCGATTTCCAGCCAAGTGGAGCTTTACCCATGATGACGTCGCCCGCAAGGCGGACGCCGCTGCTGAACAGACGCCAGCGCGGGTCTGCGGCGATCGAAGCCGCCCTGATACTCCCGATCTTCGTGACCTTCCTCACGTTCCCGATCTATTACGCACGCTGTTTCTGGCACTACACCGTGGCGCAGAAAGCCGCGCAGGATGCGGCGCGCTACCTCTCGCAGGTGTCGGTGCCGGAGATGAGGTCGAGGAGACTGGCACAAGCTGCCGGCGATCTTGCCCTGCAAATCGCACAAAAGGAAATAGCGGAACTGGCGCCAGGCTCCGCGATCGATCCGCCGATCGTCCAGTGCGACTACCTGCCGTGTGGCAGCGTGATCGGAAGGCCCCCGAGCACAGTCCGTGTCTACATCACGTTCAGCATGCACGACAATATCTTTGGTGTCGTACCCGATGGCAGGTACGGCTTGGTCATCACGGCTGATGCATCGATGCGCTATGTCGGCAACTAATCGGAAGTTCCAGCGCCCCCTGGGCTCGCTGCGGGGCCAGCCGGCACGCCCCGCCACTTCGCAATCCGGCACGGCTGCCGTCGAATTCGCGATCGTTGCCATCGTCTTTTTCCTGTTCGTGTTCGGCATCCTCGAAGTCGCCCGCGTGATGTACGTTTACAATACTTTGCAGGAAAGCACACGGCGCGCGGCGGCCGCCGCAGCCCACGTCTACCCGACCGACACCGCGGCGATCACCCGGTTGAAACAGGATGCCGTCTTCCGAACCTCCTCGGGCCAGTTGCTCCTGGGCCCGCCAGTCTCGGACAGCCATATCCGCATCGACTACCTGGCGTATGACCTGTCCGAGATTCCTGCGAGCGCCTTGCCGAGCTGTGCGTCCGACAACCAGCAAATCTGCATGGCGAAGCCGCATTCCGCGAGCTGCATCCATTTCGTGGAGGTCCGCGTCTGCGACCCGAACAACACCGGCACTTGTGTCGCCGCACAGTCCCAAGGAATGTTCCCACTGGTGAGCTTGCCCGTACCGCTTCCTACCGCACCGACGATTGTTCCAGTCGAAACCTTGGGGTACAGGCAGGGCGTCCCGCCTTGTCCGCCGGCGTCGGGGCCTTGACAAAGGTCCCCAAGGGTTCGCGCTGTCGAGGGACATCGCTGGACAGTATTCGGATCGGCATAGGGGCGGCCAGTTTCACTAGCCGGCCCCTGCCACACCACCCGGCATGCGGGTCCGCGCCAGCCGGTTCAAGTAGTTAAGGCCAGGACAGGCGTGGCACTCCCAGCCGGTCAAAGTACGCAATCGTAAGGAGCCGAACATGTAGGTGCGCAGCTTGTCGACGATCCGGACCATGCTGCGGCCACCGGAACGTCCCGTCAGTTCACGGATCCGCTGTTTGAATGTTGCCAGCGGTTTGTCCCCAACCTTCAGTTTCACCACTTTTCCACGTCCCATCCGTAGACTGTAGCCGAGGAATTTGCGACCGAATACGCTGCCGACCACGCTCTTGCTTTCGTTGACTACGAGGTGCAACTTTGTCGTAGAGCCAGCGCAGCAGCGTCATCACCCGCTCGCCCACGTTCGCGTCGTCGGCGCAGCGTGCGAAGCAATGATCGCGTCGTTCTGATTCCCTGTCCACTTCATCAAGCAGCACATTGGCCAGCAGCGCCAACAATGGCCCGCCTTGCTGCGTTCCCTCGTGCCACTTCATATCGCCAGATTGCTGAGTTTCGTCAAGATTATCACCGCCAAGCAATATTTCTCCATATCACTCTTGACGACCAGCAAGATCGCCCCCTCTCCGATTTCATATGATTTTCCCATCGGCAAGCACTTTTGACTGCCTTACCCAAGGGGGAATCCATGATGAAACGGATCGCACGGAAATCGAAACAACACGGTCAAGGAATGACCGAATACATCATCATCGTCGCTCTCATTGCAGTTGCCGCCATCGCGGTGTACCAATTGTTCGGAGCAACCGTGCGCAATCAGACCGCCGGGGTCGCCATGGAAGTTGCTGGGGCGAATGGCCAACCGGCCATCGACAAAGCCAAGGCTGCTGCTACAAAGGCAGCCAGCGTGGCTGCAGACGCAGAGAAGAATTCATTGTCCACGTACGGCAACCAAGCCGACGCTGGGAAGCAAGGCGGTCAATGAAGAAAATAAAGGCCTGCGCGCCTCTCCGCCCGTCGGGTGCCCGATTTCGTGCGGGGCTTCGTCAAAGGGGACAGGCCCTGATATTTGGCCTGTTCGCGCTGACGGGTGGACTGGTCGCGCTCTTCTTTCTTTTCAACACCGGCCAGCTCACAGCGGAGAAGACAAAACTCGTCAACACAGCGGACGCGGTGGCCTACAGCGCCGGCGTCATGCATGCGCGGGCACTGAACTTCGCCGCCTATACCAATCGCGCGCTGATCGCCAACGAGGTCTTGATTGCACAGGCAGTCAGCATGACTTCGTGGACGCACTACGTGTCAACCCATGCACAGAACGCGCCAACGCTGATGTGGTGCCGCACGCAGTATTCCAGGCCAGTAGCGCTTGTTCTAATTACCTATATCCCCGTCTGTTACCTCTTGAGCAATCCCTACGGCGCAACGACGGCTCAAGTGCTAAACCAGGCCGTCGGGCCTGCCTCTCAAGCCTCCGTTGCGGCAGCCGAATTGGCCAAGCAAGCGCTGCAAGCGGCACAGGCGAACATGGCTGCGACCCTGGTGCCAGCGCGCGCGGCATTAATGCGGGAAGTGGCCGAAGCCAACTACGTCGACGATGGTTCGGTGCATGTCGATTCAATTCCCCTGACCGATAACTTCACCCTGTTTCAGGGCGCGCCTTTCATCAAGCGCTATTCGGGCGCGGACCGAGGCCGCTTCAAGCAGACGACTCTGGCGGCCGCAAATCTTGATCAATTCATCCAAGAGCGAGTGTGGACGTCATCCAATTTTTTCCCCTGCATACTCGGCAACAAAGCGGAGTTTCGCCGCCGTGGTGGGACAGAACTGATCGGTTTTGACGAGTGGCGCGCAATGGACACGGCGTCGCTGCACGAATGGGAATGGAATATTCATCTGTTCAGCACCAGTTGCGACGAAAGCGAGACGCCGATCGGTTATGGGGCGCAGGGTGCCGGTAATGGCAGAAGCGGCGGCGACAACGGATTTGGCGGTTCAACGTCCGACAACAGTGCGGCGAGCAGCTATGCCAGCAGCAGCACGTGGCAATACAGCGGGCTGCCAAGTTTTTTCGACCTCTCCGAGGCAGCGCTCAAGGCTCCGCAAAATTCTCCGCCTGTGCTCCGGTTCTCGATCCGATTGACGCGGGCGAAAGACGACGCAAGGACTTCTGAAGGCAGTTCCAACGTGAAGCCGTCCGGCAGGCTCGCCCGGTTCGATAGCAATCTCGCCTCGGATGTGTTGGCGGCGGTGTCCACATCGGAAGTATTTTTCCGGCGCCCCGATCCGCGGAGCGACGGCCGGACAGAGTTGGCAAGCCTGTTCAACCCGTATTGGCAAGTGCATCTCGTTGCAACGTCGAGCGCCGACATTGCACGGGCGATCGCGCGGGGAGGAGCTCAATGACGACGCATCACGACAATGCTATTTACACTGGCGTGCGCCGACCGGCACACGCGGCAATCGCGCTGCTTGCATTCGGGGGATTGGCCTTTACGCCTGTGCATGCCAAGACGGAGGGAGAAACCGCGCTGGCCAATTCGCCGCTGCCTCACGAGCGGCTTGGCGCGGGCCGCGACTCGGTGAAGGCGCACTGGGTTCGGCTCCAGGGCTACTTCGAGGGCGCAAACGGCCACGCCGCCATGCTGGACGATCTGAAAGCGCAAGTTCAAAGCTGCGTGCGAGCGGCCCAACTCGCCGGCCGCCAGGCACGTCCGCCCCAAGTCTGGCCGGACTACGTCAACAGCACCCAGCGCGACACGTATGACGCCGCGAATCGCAGCATCTCATACAGCACCACCCTGCTATACACGGTTAACCCGTCCGATTGCAGCCTGCTTGAGAACCGCAAGACACTGGCGACGCTCACTTCCACCAAGGGGATCTGCGAAATCGACCTGGGCAGCAAGACAGCCCACGGATTATGTGACACGCGCGCCCATGCCGAAGCTGCCCCGCCTATGGCACGAACCGGCGCGCCGGCGCCGGACGGCCGCAGATCTATGTCCCCGGCGCCAAACCGTGCAGCCTTGGACGCGCTGGAGAAGGCCATGAAGCTGGCGCCGGGCAAGAGCGGCGAACACAAGACTATCCTCGGCATCGAATGCGACGTGTGGAAGACGCCATTCGATCCAAACGGCACGGCTTGCCTTTCGCGTGGCGGCTCGTTCGTGGCCGCGCACGCGACGTCTGGATTGACCGGCTCTAGCATGGAACTCGAAATCACCTCGACGCTCGGCGTGAACCTGCACGCGGTCAAGGCGGCACTGGATGCGAAGGTTAGTGCAAACGTGTTCGCACCCTACCTGGCCGATGGATTCGACGTGACCAACGTCGGGAGACGCAAATGACAAAGTGCGTCGCCTGCCGGCCACACATCCAAGGCCAGGCCCTGACCGAATTTCTCGTGGTGGCACTCGCGCTGGTACCGCTGTACCTGCTCATGCCGGTGATCGCCAAATACCAGGACATCGCCTACCAGACACTGATGGCCAGTCGCTATGTCGCGTTCGATGCGGCCGTGAATAACGAATGGCAGAACACGTGGAAAAATCCGGCGCAGCTTGCAGGCGAAGTACGTCGCCGATTCTTCAGCACGCCTGACGCCCCGATCAAAACCAACGACACCGCCGGCAACTTCAGCGCACACCGGAATCCCTATTGGAGTGGCCCGAAAAATGAGCCATTGATCGCTGACTTCGACGCCGACGTTGCGGTCAGGTTCGGCCAGAACCGTAGTCAGGCCCAAGGCGGCAGTCTCACGGTGGCAAGCGACGGGGATCCATTCAACCGCGCAGGGAACACCGAGGTCGAGACACACATCGCCGACCAACTCGGTTTGAAGCCCGCCGGCGTCTTTACCGGCGCTGTCACCGTCAGGCTCGCCAATCTGCCGGCCGACGTCGCGGCGTATCAACCGTTCGACAAAATCAATCTTTCCGTCACGCGCCGCACGAGTGTCATCGTCGATGGTTGGGCTGCCGCAGATCCGGAACAAGTGGTCAAGCGCATCGATAGCAAATTGCTTGTCCCCGGCACACTGCTCCGACCGGTGCAACCGCTGGCCGCAGCGCTCGTCGGCATCGCCGAAGCAGGCCAGGTACAAGCACCGCACCTCGGCGAGCTGGAATTCTGGAGTGATGTCGTTCCACCCGATCGACTCAAATAGCTGGCATATCTTTCACGCCGCTGCACTTGCCGGAGGACTCGATGATGGCATGTACATCGCACGTAGAAGTAGTTTCAAAAAACAAGCTTTTTGTCAGGCAGCTGATTGTCACCTTGGGGACGCTGGCGCTTGTCGAATCCGCATCAGCCCGCGACGAAGCTCCTTGGCCGCGGATTCCCCTTCCCAAACAAGTTGACGTATTCGAGGTCGGGCGCGAGATCGTCGTCAACGGCACGCCAATCAGGATGAGTGGCTTTGTTTCACGCGCTGCCCCGTCTGAACTGGCGGCATCCATGCGCCAACTCCTGGGAGAACCGCTGATGGAAGACCGCCGTAGCACGACGGTCGTACTTGGCCGGGGCGAAGGGCCGTTCTACATCACGGTACAGCTCGCTCCGCTCGGTTCCGGCACGCGCGCACTCGTCGCCGTGACAAAGCCGGCCGTGAGCGAGCAAGGCCCGCCCGATGCTGCGGCGGACCGGCACTTGCTGTCGGCCCTGCCGCCCGGTTCCACGCTGATCAGCCATACCTCGTCCTTCGACGCACCGGCCCGCGCCGACCAGGCGGCGGTCGTGAACTCACACAGCGTCGACATCAACACCGAGTACGTCAAGCGCATGTTGCGTGCCGACGGATACACGCTGGAGCGTGAAGCGCGGCCCTCTCAAACTTCGCCTACGCAGGCAAGCGTATTGCCCGGCGCCAGGATCATGTTTTTCAAACGTGCGGGTTCGGAAGCGATCGCGGTTGTCGCCCGCGATGACCGCGGCGACAGCGTCATCGTACTTAATCGAGTGAATTACGCGGAGCACGGCAAATGAATCGCGTCGGCAATGAGCATTCGCGGGGCCAGGCGAGCATGGAATACCTGGTCGTCTGCGCCGCACTCGCCATTGCGCTCGGCATCGCAATGGCAAACCAGGACAGCGCCTTGTGGCAACTGGCCGATGCATTCCGGACCGCCTTTCGCAAATTCAGCTACGCCCTATCCCTTCCAGGCTGACCATGAAAATCAACTTCCAATCGCTGCGCAACATTAACAAGACGTGGTTGTCGCTCGGCGTTGCCCTTGCCATCGGATTGCTGACCGCGCTGGGAGCGCGCACTTTCCTGAGCCGGCAGGTCGAAGCCATCGAAGCGCGCGCCAAGCATGACACCGCCGACATCGTCGTCGCCAAGACCGAGATTGCCGCGGGCACCAAACTCGGCCACGAGAATCTGGCCATACGCAAGGTTCCAGTCGACTTCGCGCAGTCGGGAGCCGTGCGCCCCGAGGACTTCGCCCGTATCGATGGCAAGGCGATCGCCTATGACGTCAAGAGCGGCGAAATGATCATGTGGAGCCAAATGGAAAGCCAGCGCGCACCGACATTCTCGGCGCGGTTGGCGCCCGGCCAGCGTGCCATCACGGTCGTGGTCGACGAAATCAACTCCATTTCCGGAATGCTCGAGCCGGGCGACCTGATCGACCTGATGTTCTCCGTCGACCAAAATGGGCAAAAACTGGTGCTGCCCCTGCTGCAAAGCGTTCAGGTCATGGCGACCGGCCAGCGCGTGGTCGACGATCTCAAGAGCGGCGAGAAAACCCAGTTCGCGACAGTCACCCTGAATACCACCCCCGAGCAAGCTAAGGACATCATCATCGCGCGCGAGACCGGCAAGTTGACCGCACTCCTGCGCAATCCGAACGACAAAGAACCGATCGGCAAGAAGAGCCTCGACCTGGCCTCCCTGTTCGGAGGACGGCGTGTTGCGGTTCAGCACGTACAGCAGGGGGTGCCTGTGCTGTACGGAGGCAATGGCGCGAAGTTCTCGCCTGATGCCCTGCGCCTCGATCGCTCCCGACCGCCGTCCGCTCCAGCCGCCGTGCCGCCCGAGATTGCCGCAGGGCCATCCGGCACGGTCGCGGCGATCCAGGCGCCTCGCCCATAGCACGCAATCAGGCGCCGCCGGCCGGCGCCCGCTACTCCTCCCCGATAGCTGTTTCAGATGAAAGCGACGAGCCATGAAGATCCGCAGGACACCGATGAATTTCCACGCACACCGGACAATCCTGGCAGCTGCATGTTGCAGTCTCTTCGCGACGGGTCCGGTAGCGGCCCGGTCCAAGGAGCCGGTGGTCTCACGCCCTGCCGCGACGCAGCTCGCCCAAACCACATCGGGCAATACGGGCGAGGACCCGGTGCCGCCCACACCGGGCATGCAAGAACGAAGCGACTCGCACTCCATCATGGTCGACGCCGCCGCACCAGCCCGGGAATTCGAGATGTTCGTCGGTGAATCCCGCGTATTCGCGACGCCTGGGGTGGCGCGCATCGCGGTCGGCAGCGGCCAGGTCATCACGGCCAACGCGCTGGACGCAAAGGACGTCATCATCTTCGCGAACGGCGCCGGGACCACGATGCTGTACGTCTGGACCAACGATGGACGCTACCAACGCATCAAGGTCACCGTGATGGCCAACGACGTGGCCCGCTACGCCCGCGAAGTGGCGAGCTTCCTGTCGACGATTCCCAAGACCAAGGCCATCGTGGTGGGCGACAAGGTCATCGTCGAGGGCGACGACCTGAGCGACGCGGACCGCGACAAGGTCGCCGAACTGGCCAAGCGCTACCCGCAAATCGTCAACTTCACCGGCCAGATCGGATGGGAGCAGACCGTCCTGATGGACGTGAAGGTGGTTGAATTTCCTCGCAGTAAGCTGCGCGAACTTGGGCTGAAATGGGGTGCGGCGGGTGGCGCAGCGGTCGGTGGAATCTGGCGCCCGGTGGCACGTGGCGATACCACCGGCCTTTCCATTTCGCCTCCTGCCGGCGACGCTGGAGCCCTTCCTGTCACCTCCACCAGCGCCAACGGCCTGTTCTATTCATCCAGCCCGATCGTCACGAGCGCCGTGAACCTTGGCTTGAACGCGCAGTTGCAGGCGCTCGAACAAAACGGCACCGCCACGGTCTTGGCCGAGCCACAACTGTCGACACGCAGCGGCTACAAAGCCACGTTCCATGCCGGCGGCGAAATTCCGTATTCGGTTGCCAGCGTCAATGGTGTGACCGTGCAATTCAAACCCTACGGCATCCGGCTCGATATCGAGCCACGTGTCGCGCGCAGCGGCGCCATACGAGCCGTCATCGATTCGGAAGTCAGCTCGATCGACAGCTCGGTCTCCACGACGAATGGTCCCGCACTGCTCACCCGGCGCACCAGGACCGAATTCAATGTGAAGCCGGGCGAAACCATCGTCCTGGCCGGCCTGCTGCAACGGACCAATAGCACCGACACCGAAGGCGTCCCATTCCTCGGCAACATCCCCATTCTCGGCGCGTTGTTCCGCTCCAAGCGCTTTCAAAACAAGGAGACCGAACTGGTCGTGCTGGTCACGCCGCATCTGGTCGACAGCAACACACCAGCCTTGAAAGACCGGATCGAGCGCGTCCACGAGCGCCTCAAACAGAACCTCGGCGATGCGCCCTACCTCAGTGATCCGCTGCAGCCGAGCCACGCCACGGGGCCCGCCAATTAACCCGCACACTGCCATGTTCAAGTTAGAAATCATCCATTCCGACGGCAGCGTCAAGCCGCTCGAGGTCCCGGACGAATGTGTCGCGGGCAGCAGCTCGAATAATGACGTGTGGCTCGACAGTTGGCGCGTCAGCAAGCAGCACGCGCGCTTCATGAACACCCCTTCGGGCGTCCTGATCGAGGACATGGGCAGCTATTTGGGCCTGACTGTCAACGGCATGCGGGTGACGGGGCAGCATGGTCCCCTGACGCCGTCCGACATCATTTCGATCGGGCCCTTCAAACTACGTGTCGCCGAGATGCCGTCTCCTGTGGCACAGGCTCAGACGGGCGGACCAAACCGACGCACCCGCGGCCCGGATCGGCGCACCGCCAGCGGAGGCCGTTCCAGCACCGGTGTGGAGCGACGTGATAGCGCCGCCGACCGGCGCTCCGGCTCGGCTCCGGCGATGTCGCAGGACACGGCACAGGCAGGCGGCGCATCCGAGGCCATGCATCAAGACGGACAACGGCCCGCGCCTGCTCGAAACGCGCCCGCGATCAATCGTTCCGACGCCTCGCCGCGCCCTGAGCCGGCGCGCGTCGTTGCGCCGCTCTCCAAACAAAAACAGCTCGAGTTCGAATGGCGCGGGCGGCTGCACGCCGCGTTACTGGAACGAATGGACTTGCGCCGACACGACGTGTCGAAGATGAGCGATGCACAGTTGCGCGAAGAAACCAATAACTTCATTCTCGAGATCATCGCGGAGATGCAAGCTGCCATTCCGCCCGAACTCGATCGCGATCTGCTTGCCCGACAAGTGCTGGACGAAGCGGTCGGACTCGGGCCGCTCGAGGAACTGCTACAGGACAGCAGCGTCACCGAGATCATGGTCAACCAGCATGACAAGATCTTTATCGAACGCCAGGGCCGGCTCGAACGACATCCACTGACGTTCACCAGCGAGCGCGCGGTGCTGGGCGTGATCGAACGGATCGTCGCACCGCTCGGACGACGCATCGACGAATCGTCACCGATGGTCGACGCGCGCCTCAAGGACGGCTCACGGGTGAACGCGATCATTCCGCCGCTGGCGCTGAAAGGACCTGCGCTGACGATTCGCAAATTCGCCAAGCGCAAGATGACCGCCCAGGACCTGGTCGCGTTCGGAGCCATGAGCGCGGAGATGGCGGAATTCCTCGAGGTCTGCGTCGCCGCGCGCAGGAATATCGTGGTCTCGGGCGGAACCGGTTCGGGCAAGACCACGCTGTTGAACATCCTGTCGAACTTCATCCCGCCCGACGAGCGCATCATCACGGTCGAAGACGCCGCCGAGCTGCAACTACACCACGACCACTGGATCAGCCTGGAATCGCGCCCGTCCAACGGCGAAGGCAAGGGAGCGATACCGATTCGTGAACTGGTCAGGAACACCCTTCGCATGCGTCCGGATCGTATCGTCGTCGGCGAATGTCGCGGCGGGGAGGCACTGGACATGCTGCAGGCGATGAACACAGGCCACGATGGCTCCCTCACCACATTGCACGCCAACAGCCCGCGCGATGCGCTGGCTCGTCTGGAAACGATGGTACTCATGGCGGGGATGGATTTGCCGCTGTCGGCCATCCGCGAGCAGGTGGCTTCCGCCATCCACCTGATCGTGCAGCAGACCCGCTTTGCCTGCGGGACGCGCATGGTCACCAGCGTCACCGAAGTGACGGGGATAGAGAGCGGCAAACTTCAATTGCAGGAGTTGTTCCGGTTCGTGAACCTCGGGTATGGCGACGGCACCGGCGCGTCCAAGATCCGCGGCCATTTCTCCGGCTGTGACATGGCGCCCACGTTCTACGAGTCGCTGCGCGCATCCGGCAAGCCGCTCGACATGGAGATGATCAAGCCGGTTTCGGCCGATCGCTTCCTGGACGACGGATCAGAGGACATGGACGATATGGATTTTACCGATGGCGGATTCATGCGCGAGGCTACCGAATGAACACTCAGGCCATCCTCATTGGACTGACCATCGTGGCCGCCATCGCCGCGACCTTGTTCGCGTGGTTCGTCATCGACATCGGCATTACCTCGATGGCGCGCTACCGGGCACAGTTCACCGAACGCACGCACTTCCAGGCGCGCGAATTCTTCCTGTTCATCGACCCGAGCAGGGTCTTCTCGACACACGTGGCGCTGGTCGTACTGGGTTGCATCGGCACCGCCCTGCTCACCCGCAGTTTCGTGCTGGGCATTGGCGTCGGCGCGGCGCTCGGGTTCCTGCCGCGCTTCGTCTATGACCGATTACGCCAGCGCCGTTTGCGTCGGTTCGAGGAGCAACTGCCCGACGCGCTGACGACGCTGTCCGGCGCTCTGCGGGCCGGGCTGAGCCTGCGATCGGCCATCGGCCAGCTCGTGATCGAGGCACCAGCACCGTTGGGGCAAGAATTCACCCTCCTGCTGCGCGAGCAGCGGCTCGGCGCGACGCTGGAGCAAAGCCTGAACGGACTGGTGCGGCGCATCCCTACCCCCACCACCATCCTCACGGTGTCAGCGATGCGCATCGCCTCGGAAACCGGTGGCGGCCTCGCCGAGATGCTCGAACGCACGGCCCACACGGTGCGCAGCCGGCTGCAGATCGAAGGCAAGATTCGCGCTCTGACGGCACAGGGCAAATTGCAGGCCTGGATCGTCGGCCTGCTGCCGATCGCCCTGATGCTGGTGCTCGACCAGATGCAACCGGTAACGATGAGCGTCCTGTGGAATACCCCGATGGGTTGGGGCGCGTTGGCCGGCATCGGCGTGCTCGAAGCGCTTGGCATCTTTGTCATCCGGCGCATCGTCGCGATCGACGTCTGACAAACGGAGGTGCCCCATGCCCCAGTCGACCACTACACTTGTCGTCACGCTGCTGGCACTGATGTGCGGCACGGCGACAACCCTCATCGCCGTGCTGGTCACCCACGCAGTGGCCAGGATTCCGCACGAGGACCGGCGTTTCAAGGATCCTCCTCCGCTCGGGTTCCGACTGATCTGGTGGCCCATCCAATGGTGCAGTCATCCCTTGGCGCTGATCGTGTCGCAGGCACCGGTCTCCCCGCTGGCGATCCGTTTGCGCAAGGCGGGCCTGGAATACTGCATCAACCCGCAGCAGTTCGTGGCTGCGCGCCTGCTGTGCGCACTCACGGTGTCCGCAGGAGCGGCAAGCGTACTCGAACTGCTTGGACGAGGGCCCGGGGGCGCCTTCAGCGCCTCGACCCTCTGGCAAGCAGCTGGCGCCGGGGCCCTGTTCGGCTGGGCCTACTGCGGCATCTGGCTGAAGGACCGCATCGCGTTTCGCAAGCGCCAGCTGCAAAAATCTCTCCCGTTCGTACTCGACCTGATCACGCTTTGCGTGGAAGCGGGCCTGAACCTGCAAGGCGCGTTCAACCAGGCGGTTGACAAAGGCCCGCACGGCGTCCTGCGCGACGAAATACAACGGGTGCTGCGCGACGTCCGCAACGGCAAGGCGCGCTCGGAAGCACTCCGCAGCATGAGCGAACGCCTCCAGGAACCGAGCGTGATGAACTTCGTCACCGCCATGATCCAGGCCGAGCGGATCGGCATGAACCTGGGACCTGCCCTGCGCGCACAGGCCGACCAGCGTCGGTCGGAACGCTTCCTGCGTGCCGAGAAGCTTGCGATGGAAGCGCCGGTCAAGCTGCTGTTCCCACTGATCGCCTTCATCTTCCCGTGCACCTTCATCGTGCTGTTCTTCCCGATCGCTGTTCAATTCATGAATTCGGGACTCTAGGGAAGCATGACCAGTCCACGAACCAGCATCTGCACCTTGCACACGACCACAGGCGCGCACGCGCTCACGTTGCGGTTAGCCCGCACCTTCCTGGAGCGATTTCGCGGGCTCATGCTGAGTGCTCCATTGGAGGCGGCGGAGGGAATGTTGATCATATGCTGCACGAGCGTGCACAGCGCTTTCATGCGCTACCCGATCGACGTCGTCTACCTCGACCGCGACGGCGTGGTCGTCCGCTGCGTCCCGCACCTGAAGCCTTGGCGCGCCAGCCACGGCGCCTTCGGCGCGGCGCCCTCGCAACCGCGCATTGCCCATGTGCTCGAGTTGGCGGCCGGCTCGATTGCGACACGCGGCATCGCCCCGGGCGCCCGTCTCGACATTCCCTGCCAGAATCGCCTCCTGTCCACACGCCTGCCGCGCAGCATGCGCCAGCGCGGTTCAGCCATGATCGAGTTTGCAGTCGTGGGACCGCTGATCGCGATGCTGGGTCTCGGACTACTGCAATATGGCATGCTGTTCTTTGCAAAGAACCAGATCAACTACGCCACCTTCATGGCCGGACGCGCAGGCAGTGTCGGGCACGCGGACCTCGGTGCCATATATCAGGCCTATCTACGCGCGCTCGCGCCGATGTATGGCGGCGGCGAAACCCTGGCTGAAGTGGCCGAAGCGGCAGGGAGGGCCAGTGCCGATGTCGCGGACAACCTGCGCATCGAACTGCTGAATCCCACCAAGGAAAGTTTCAACGACTGGAACGACCCGACGCTGCAGGCATTGCAGAAGACTGGCGGCCGGCGGGTCATTCCCAATAGCGCCCTGGCTACGAAAGGCGTGGAGGTGAAAACCTCGTCCGGGCAATCGCTGCAGGATGCGAACCTTCTCAAGATCAAAATCACGCACGGCTACCTGCCCAAAGTGCCGTTCGTGTCGAAGTTCTATATCGCTTACCTCAAGTGGCTGGACCCGCATACGGACGCCTTTTATAGCAAGTTGGTCGATGCCGGGCGCATTCCAGTCGTCACCCACGTCACCCTCGGAATGCAGTCCGATGCGATCGAGTCCGACGCGACCGTCTCGATACCAGGTCCGGGCAATGGTGGCAAGCCCACCAATCCTGGCGATCCGCCAGCGAGCAACGACCCGCCCCCCGACTGCACGAACCTCGGCTGCGACCCGCGCGACCCGTCGCCGGAACCGGTCTGCAATCCGTTCACCGACCCGAACCATTGCCAGTCGACGCCTGGATGTATTCCGAACTCGCAGATGTGCTGCATGCCGCAATGAGATCAATCATGAACGACTCGATCTTTCGCTCACCTTCAGCATCATGTGCAGCACATGTGACGCGCCTGCCACTTGTCAGGCTCCGAACGCTGATAATTAATTTTCTTTGGTCCGCGTTGGCAATGCTCGCTTGTTTGCTGCTCGCAACGCCCGCAAACGCACAATGCAGCACGCCAGCACCCGGAGGAAACCCGAATGGCAACGGCTGCCCTGGCGTTGCCAGTCTTCCGGCCGGCGGTGCCAATTCCGGCGCAGGCAACCCAATCAATGTCGTGACGGGCAACAAGTACCAGCGTGAGGACGATCTGTCCGCCCTGCCCGGCGTGCTGGGTCTTGAAATCGTCCGCCACTACAACAGCGCATACAGCGCCCCGGGCCACCTCAACGGCGTATTGGGACGCGGCTGGCGCCTGTCGTATGAGACCGAACTGGTCGACCGTTTCGGCAAGCTCCAGGTGCTGCAGGCCGACGGGAGCCGCGTCATTTTCGACCGCGACCGAAACTCCCCGACCGGATGCAGTACAAGGAACCCGGACAACGGGAACATGACCCTGGGCCGGCAGAACAGCCGGCCGGACTATACGTGGACCTGGACCGACGGCCGCAAGCTGCACTTCAACTATGCGGGCAAGCTCGATCGGATCACGGCGCCGAGCGGCGAGGCCGTGCGCCTGCTCTATGATGATCAGAACGTGCTCGTCCGGGTCATCGACCCGCAGGGACGCAGCCTGAACCTGGTCTACTACGATCGCCATATTCCGAACCAGTTTCATGGCGTGCAGTTCATCGACACCCCGGTCGGACGCTTCGCGTATGAATACGGCAGCGCCATACCAAAGGACGCCGGCCTGGTCGACCAGCGACTACTGCTGGCCAACCTGGTCCGCGTGCGGCTGCCGGACCACTTCGATCCTGACACGAAGGCCCATCCCCTTTCCAGCCGCGGCACCACCCGCAGCACGACCAGCCGCATCTACCATCACGAAGACCCGCGCAGCCCATGGCTAATGACCGGCATCAGTATCGAAACGGCCGGCGTGGACGGCAAGCCGGTGTCGACCCGCTACGCCACGTACGGCTACGACGGCACCGGCCGCGCCATCCTCAGCACGCATGCCGGTCATGTGGACAAGGTCACGCTGGACAACAGCAGCGCTGGGCAGACCATGCTCACCAACAGCCTCGGGCAAAAGACGGTCTACCGGTACGCGGTGATCGCGGGTGAATACCGTCTGCTGGAAGTGCGCGGCGCCGGCTGCGCGCTGTGCGGCGAAACGAACGTAAGGTACGGCTACGACAGCGTGGGCCGGCTGGCGGATGCCACTCGGTTGGCCAACAATGGGGAGCCGCTCACGACGACCAGATCAGCGCGCGACAAACTGGGACGTGTCACCCGGATCAGCAAGATCGCGTACCAGGACGGCAGGCCGGGGTCGGAACAGGTGCAGGTCCGCTTCGAATATCGGGGCGACGGATTCTCTCCCACATTGGTCGCACGTCCCAGCGTCGTCCCGGGCAAGGAACTGGTGACGCGCATCGACTACAACGAGGCTGGCCAACCCTTGAGCGTCTCGGAAAGCGGATGGAGCCCCGCGGCTGACGGCAAGGCTGCCTCGGCACAGATCGCGCGCACGGTCCGCTACCGCTATGTCGCGATCGACGGCCGCAGCCTGCTGACCGAGATCGACGGACCACTACCGAACGGCAAGACCGGCACGCCGGTCGACTCGGACATCACGGTCATCGAGTATGACCACCGGAGTGCTTCGCCACCGGCGCTGAAAGCATCATCGGGCGGCGCTCAGCTCCTGCGGTACGAATCGTCCGAAGGGCACGCCGGCATCGTTACCGCCATTATCACGCCGGGAAATCGCAAGAGTGAAATAACATACGACTACGCCGGCCGCGTCGCCAGCGTCAAGAATGCCGATGGCCGTGACACCAGCCTGCGCTACAGTCCGCGCGGCGACCTGCTCACCATGACCCGCGACGGCATCGCGTACAGGTCGCGTTACGACGCCCTCGGCCATCCCGTCGAATCGGGCTACGGCGACGGCGCAAACTACCGTGCGCTCGCGCGTCTCGGCTACGACGACGCGGGCCGCAGCACCTGGGCCGCGTCGGCGCTCGGCATCCTGACGACCTGGCATTTCGACACCGAAGGCCAATTGCTCGAACAATCCACTCTGTCGAACACCGTCAAACAGACCCAACGCTATGACTACGACCAGTCGGGCCACCTGCGAGCCGTGACCGATGCTGCCGGCGGCACCCGGCGCATCGGCTGGAACGCACTGGGCTTGCCCGACGCGCTTACCGACACCTTGGGCCGCACCATGCGCTTTGGCTATGATGCCGCCGGCACCATCACGACGGTGACGGATGCGGTCGACGCCGCGACTCGTTTCGAGGTGGACGAGTACGGCCGCCCCACCGCCGTCGCCGCACCGAACGGCGTCACGACGCGCTACCTCAGGGACGACTTCGGCCGCATCATCGCGACCGTCGGCGCCGACAGCGGCAAGACCATCCGGCGCTTCGACGCGGCGGACCGCGTGGTCGCCAGCCTTGACGCGAACGGCAACCGCGCAAGCTACGAATACGACGTGATGGGCCGTATCGTCTCGCAGAGCGTGACCGACGCCGGCAACGGTGGCAAGACAACGGTTACGACCTGGCGCTACGAAGGAACGCATTTGGCTGCCATCGAGCATCCGAACCAGTCCGAGCGCTACGGCTACGACGGACAGGGGCGCGTCAGCTCCCGGACTGTCGTCCTCGGGCTCGCCAACGGCGCGCACGTCGGCTATGCGACGCGCTACCGCTACGACGTCCTCGGCCAGCTGGCCGGCATCGGCCTGCCAGACGGGAGCACTCTCGACTACCAGCGCAACGGCCAGAATCAAATCACGGTGCTCGAACGCGCCCCGGGCGACAACGCCTGGCTGCGCTGGTTGTTGCCACGTCAAACCATCGTCCAAAACCTCGAACGCGACGTCGTGGGACTCAAGCGGCTGACCTACGGAAACGGCATCGAGGCGGATTATCAGCGCAGCAAGGAAGGCAGCCTGGCCCGCATCGTCTACCGCGATCCGCGCCTGCCGGCACCGCGCGAACAACACGGCGGCGCGCTGGCAGCACTGCTGGACGTCCGTCCCGCGCTGGCGGCACCGGCATCGGCACCGGCGCTGCCGGGCGCGGTGGACCTGCCATCGGACCCGAAGGCCCTGCTGGATCACCGCTACCTGTGGGACACGCAGGGCAACCTGCTGTACACGCGCGACAAGAATGCGGCAAGCGGTTACGCATACGACGCGCGCGACCGCCTCATCGTGGCGGCGACTGGCCCGCATGCCGGCTTTTCCCGCTACCACTACGACGGCAACGGCAACCGCCTGCTGGCGCAGGAAGGCATCGACCAGAGCGACATCCGCGACAATACCGTCAAATCCGGTTACGCGCCGGGTGCGGACCGCTGGCAAACCGATGGCCGGGTTGACGTCCGCTACGACGCCACTGGCCAACCGGAGCGCATCGGCAAGCGCGGCTTCGTATGGGATGCGGTGGGAAATCTGCTGGAGGTACGCGACGGACAGCGCCTCCTGGAGCGCTACCGCTACAACCACCGTGGTGAGCGCATCGAGAAAATCGTCGGCAGCGAACACACCTACTACCTGTACGAAGACCGTCAGCTTGTGGCCGAGCTGGATAGCAAGGGGATGATACGGCGCGAGTACGTCTACCTGGGCGGGCAGCCCGTTGCCGTCATCGATACCTCGAGCGGCGGTGCGGCCCACGATACGGCAGACACAGGGTTCATGGCCGGCATCGCCAACCTCTGGCGCGCATGGTTCGGCAAGGGCGAGAGCATCGCGTACCTGCAAACCAACCACCTCGGCGCGGTGGAGATGGCGACGGACGCCAAGGGCAAGCCCATCTGGGAGGCGAACTACAGCCCGTTCGGCAAACTCGTGCCGGCAATGGCGCAGACTAAGCCAGGTTTCGAACTGAACCTGCGCCTGCCGGGTCAGTACGCCGACACGGAAACCGGGCTGTACTACAACGACCACCGCTACTACGATCCCGCGCGCGGCCGCTATTTGACACCAGATCCGCTGGGACTGGGAGGCGGCGCCAACGGCTATGCCTATGTGGACGGCAATCCGCTCAAATATATCGACCCGGAAGGGCTGGTTTTGTTCGCGTTCGACGGGACCGGCAACGGCAAGGCGCCATCTGCTGGCGATTCTATTTCGAATGTGCGGAAATTCTACGAAGCCTATGACGAAAAACTGAACGGCAAGAGATTTTACATTACCGGTATCGGCACCACGAATAAAGATATGCAGTACGAAGGCAGCATTTATAGTGGAGACGGCTTCGATCAGCGCGTAGCGCTCGGATTCAAATTTTTGAACGACTTAATCAACGCCCCCAGCACCCCGCCGGGAACCGTTGATATCGATGTTATCGGTTTCAGTCGAGGCGCGGCCGAGGCGCGAGTGTGGATGAACCAACTCGTCGGCAAACTGGTTGCGGGACGATACAAGACTTCAGAGGGAAGAAGCCGCTGCATCAACTTGCGCTTCGATGGCCTATGGGACACCGTCTCGCATCTCGGCAAAGTGTTCAGTGATGACAAGAAATACAATTTTAGTATTCCCTCACAAGTCAAGTATGCGGTGCAAGCGGTTGCGCTGAACGAACACCGGGGTGGCGCCACACATTTCGACGGCCGTTCTATCTTCGATGCCCCTTCTACCCAGAACACCGCAAACCGCATCGAACTGGGTTTCGTCGGTAGCCACGCCGATATCGGCGGCGGTTACGGCACCGGCGATCTGTCGGATGCCGCACTGATGTGGATTATCCAGCAGGCTAAGAGCCAGGGAATCAAATTCACGGACAAGGTTGTTACCGACGGCGGATGGAACAAGATCACAAGTCCCATACTTCACGACAAGAGCAACAATAATCAGTATCGGCCTGGCGATCCGCCAGCATACGACAGGCAATTCATTTATGGGAACGGGAAGAGCGTGAACCAAGCTACTGCTGTCATCGGAGGCAATAACTGGACATGGACGAGAAATTTCGTGTCCTATTACCCGAGGACCTGCGGCACGAGCGGCAACCCTGCCGTTGGCCAGGTCGACATGGTCAAATACAGCGCCTGGCTGGCCACCCAAGGCGTTACGATGGGATACACAGACCTGTCTTCAACGCCGTTGTGCAATTAAGGAGACAACGTGAATTACAGACGATTGACACTCGCCGGATTGGCCATACTTGCTTGCTTGGCAGGGTTTGTCAAGACCTCTTCCCCGACAGGGCCAGGTATGACGATCACATATTCGAACGCCATCAAAGGAATGGACATCAACATCAAAAGTTCTCGACTGTGGGACGGCTCCGCATTTCCCAATCCTGGCGGACTCAGCGGCGCAATCATACCTAACGACAACCCTCTTTCGGGTGGCGCAACCATGGGAGGCGCACCGGATGGGCGCGATCTCCCCGAATATGTCGACTTCGAATGGCGCGAATCGCTACGAAGTCCACCCGATCCAACACCCATGGATCCGTTTTCGCAAGCCCACAAGGATTGGGAAAAAAAAATGATGGCCGATTTCTACTCGCAGCCAATCAAGAAGCAGCGCGTCTTTATTCGCGATCGCGTGCCTGCCGAAGTGGTAACCGCTGTAATCGAGGCCAATCGCCATACTCCGAAAGACCAACTCACCCCAGCAAGCATTGAAATTTTCTTCATCTGGACCGACTACGGTATCAAGCTTCGCTGGCAGATCTGGCATAGGCCGCCGTCGGAGATTCAATACTACTCTCATCAGGGCGGCGACGAAATTGTCCCTGCCGGCACGACGATGATTGCGTCCTACTCGAACACGATCAAGAACGACAAATATATAGTCGGCTCCGCCGATGTCGATGCCACACGCTACCCCGCCTCGGCAAACGGGACGTTTTTTCCCGGATCGCCCGGTCTTGCCTACACAAACCGGCCAATTTCGGGGGGGTGAATATTTGGCTGCATTCGAAAGTGAGCCGGAATTACCCGAGTGGGTCGACCTAAGGTGGGCGTCGTTTCCCCCTGCCGCGATTTCGCCCAAGCCAGGAGAATCCGACGCAGCGTACCACTGGCGCTCTATCGCATTCTATAGCGCATTCCCGCGCAAAAACGAACGTATTCTCATCCGCAGCCGTATCCCAATAGAGGTGCGCGACGAAATCACTGCTGCAGCACGCAATGCCGAGCCGCATAAAGTACCCAGTAGCGTTATCTATCTTTATTTCGTGTGGACCAATAATGGCATCAAGCTGCATTGGCGGCTCAAGCACAGTCGGTCTGACGGAACGCTTATTAGCGTCCGGGAAGGCGGCGACGAGATTTCGCAAGCGACGGCACGATAACATTTTAACCTTCCTTGGCCCGATCATATCGAAAGTTTGCCTTCGGGCCGATGTTCGCCGGCCGTCATTACAGTAACAATAGGCACGCAAGCCTGCCACTCATGCCAAGAACGATACCCATGGCTGGCTCGCTGAAACGTCGTATTACTCTCCATTGCAGATAAAGGAAACACCATGAGCAAGCGCGCAGTTGTCGTTGTCGACCTCCAGAATGAATACCTCCCGACCGGCAAATTGCCGCTGGCCGGCATCGATCAGGCTCTGGACAACGCCGCCCGTGTCATCGCGGTAGCCCGCAGCAAGGGCGACCTGCTGGTGCATGTGCGTCACGAATCGGCGCAACCCGGTATTCCCTTTTTTGTCCATCAGACCGATGGCGTCCGGATCCACCCGTCGGTGGCGCCGCTGGAAGCAGAGCACGTCATCATCAAGCACTCCCCGAACGCCTTCCTCAATACCGACCTGAAGCAAACGCTCGACGCACAAGGCATTGAAGAAGTCACGATTATCGGCGCGATGAGCCATATGTGTGTCGACGCGACAACCCGTGCCTCGTCGGATTTCGGTTACAAGACCACGGTCATCGATGATGCCTGCGCGACGCGCGACCTGGAATTCCGCGGCCAGATCGTCCCCGCAGCCCAGGTCCATGCGGCCATGATGTCGGCACTGGCGTTTGCTTACGCGAAGGTTGCGACCACCGAAGAGTACATGACAGCATAAGCTTTGCAGAAGTCCGCGCGCCACGTTACACCAGAACTTCACGGTCACAGGCTGGCCCGCGTATGTGATCGATCTGGTGACTGGCGCCGCGTCGTTTCCCGTGGCGTTGACCGACGCTACGATGACGACGTCCAGCTTGCGCGCCTTGACGAGACCGGGGTAACTACCCTTGTGCGCGCCGACGGTCAGCGTGCGGGTGGCGTCGTGTCAGGTCAGGACGTACGTGGCATAGCGGCCTTTTTCGTAGTCGTATGTTTCGTTGTCGTCCTCGTAGACGGTGAACTTGCCGTCGGCGCCGGGATAGATGCGGATCTCGTACGGCGCCTCCGGTCGCTCGGTCGCGTCCTGGACGTCCGGGCCCATCGGCACGATGGCGCCGGCGCGCACGTACAACGGAAGACGTCGAGCGGCACGTAGCACGTGACGGACTGGCCGCCGGCGTAGCGTTCGTGCGTCCAGAAGTCGTACCAGTCGGTGCCGGCCCGCAGGTAGGTCGCAATCGTCGCGTCAGGCTTGCTGGGGCTCCGCTCAAGGCTGGCCCGCTCCGACGACGTGTGCCACACGAGGCGTACGTTGCGATCGCCGGTGGCCTGGAAGTACTCGAGATCGAGCGCCACCTGCTGTCCCTTCTTCAGTGCGACCTTGGTGGCGACGTAACGCTTGGGACCGGTATTCCAATCGTCGACGGCGAGTTTGCCGTCGACGGACAGGCGGAAACCATCGTCGCCTTCGACGCCCAGTTCGTACTCGCCATCTTCCGGCACCACCAGGTTGCCGCTCCAGCGCACTGCCCCGCCTGTTCGTCCTCGTACTGCTTTACCCAGCGGCGTACTGCACTCGGACCGATGCTCATGCTCTCACTGACATGCTGGACGCTCAGACTCTGCTCTTTGATGATGCGGACGACTTCCAGCTTCAGACTGGTGTCGAAATTTCGGCGTTGCCTTGTCATGCAAATTCCTCTCAAGATGAATTATTCACCTATCGCGGTGTCCGGGGACATTAGACCACTGCACCTGCGCCAGGTCCAGGTCTTGCAGCCAGCGATGGTAATGGTCGGAGGCCATGGCGCCACTGGGACCGCCGCGGATCTTGCCCTGGGTGGCGGCAAAATGCTCCAAGATCGATTCCGCACGGCCGTCCGCTTGGCCGGCACCTTCGATCTGGCAGGACGACGTAGCGCAGTCCCATGGGAAACCCTCGGGAAAATCACGGCGCTGAGGGGACGCGCTGCTCGTGCTGGGTAGTATCGCCACGTCTGAAACGGTTTCCATGTCAATCACAAAGAAAATGGCTCGATGGTCCAAAACAGTCAATTTCGTATTGCAATTAGGAAAGCTCAATGGGAGCCGACATGCCGCTGCAGGCTGGGCGCGCGCGCTGGGTGCCGCTATCCAGCTAGCCAACTGCGCCCGGCGCCGTGGATAACGATCCCCGCATGGTTACACTGACGGGGAACTGGCGCTGTACCGGTCGATCGAGTCCATAGCAGCGGTTGAGCAGGCAGTTCAGGCCGTCCCGCGTCAACTCCTTCCACGGAATATGGACTGAGCTGAGACGCGGCACGGTGAATTTGGTGCCATCGGTGTCGTCGTAGCCGAGCACTGACACCTGACCGGGCACCGAGACCCCGGCCTGCTTGAAACAGGACAAGGCGCCAACCGCCATTTCGTCGTTGGCACAGAATAGCGCGGTGAACGCATACCCGGATGCCACCAGTTCCCTGGCCGACTCGCAGCCACCCTTTGCTGAAAAATCGCTTTCCATCATCCACAGCTTGCCGGTGTCGATGCCAGCCTCGTTCAACTCCGCCATGAAGCCGCCAATCCGCTCCACATTGTCCGGCGCGGCCGACGGGCCTGCAATGACCGCGATCTCGCGATGCCCAAGGTCCAGCAGAGTGCGCGCGGCAAGGCGTCCGCCCAGCGCATGGTCGACGGAAAAACACTGGTCGGCGATACTGGCGAAGCCATGGTTGATCACCACCAGGCGCGACTGGATGGGACCCAGCGCCTCGATGTCCGATTCGACCAAGTCATTGCTCATGAGGAGCAAGCCGTCGCAACCGCGCGCCATCAGGAACTCGACACCGTCGATCGCTTGCTGGCGCGCGTCGCCGCGGCCCACGCCGAAGGACACCATCATGTTGAGGCCTGCGGCCCGCAAGTCGGTATAAATCGCCCGCAAGATCGGCGTGTAAAACGTGCCATTCAAGAAAGGAATGTACACGCCGATCATTTGCGAGTTGCCTGAGAGCAGAGCACGCGCCGCGTGCGACGGACGGTAATCCAGTTCCGCGATCGCCTTCCTGACTTTTTCCAGCGTGGCAGGGGAGACCGCTCCCTTGCCGCTGACGACACGCGAGGCGGTGCCTACCCCCACGCCCGCCAGCCGGGCTACGTCCTTGATGGTTGCCACGAAAATATCTTTCTGTTAAGTGCCGCGGGCCTCGGCCAGCGACGCCCGGTGCGTGATGCTGAGCGGGAACTCACGCTGAACGCGATGGTGGGTGCCATAGCAAAGGTTGATTAGTTGGTTCACGCAACTGACCGTCACCTCGGGCCAGGGTACGTGGACCGACGTCAACGGCGGTGCCAGGTAGGACGCCGTCTCGGTGTCGTCGTACCCAAGCACTGACACCGCGGCCGGAATCGCGATGCCGGCTTCCTGCAGGCACGACAAGGCACCTGCCGCCGTCTCATCGTTGGCGCAAAAAAGCGCCGTGAACGGATAGCCCGACTGCAGCAACTTGCTTGCCGCCGCGAACCCGCCTTCGGACGAAAAGTCGGTCTCGGCGACCCAAAGTGTGGCGGTGGCGATGCCTGCTTGTTCAAGCTCGTCCTTGAAGCCGGCGATCCGTTCGCGATTGTCGGCCGAGCTGGAAGGTCCGCCGATGATCGCGAATTGCCGATGCTTCAGCTCGAGCAAGGCGCGCGCGGCAATCCGCCCCCCCTCCATATGGTCGACCGTAAAGCATTGCTCGGAGATACAGTCGAAGCGATCGTTCAGCACCACCAGGCGCCCGTACATCACCCCGAGGCCCGCCAGGTCCTCCTCGTGCAACTGGTTGGTCATGGCGATCAGTCCATCGCAGCCGCGTGCGCTGAGAAAATCGAGCCCCTCGATCGCCTGCCGGCGCATATCGCCGCCGTCCACGCCAAACGCGACCATCATCTGCAATCCCGCGGCGCGCAGTTGGGTATTGATTGTGTGCAGGATCGGCGTGTAGAAGGTCCCGTACGGAACCGGGATATAGACGCCGATGAGTTGAGAGTAGCCGTTTGTCAGCACCCGGCCGGCATGCGATGGTCGGAAGTCGAGTTGGGCAATCGCTTTCTTGACGCGTGCCACCGTCGCGGGCGACACCGATCCCTGACCGTTGACTACGCGCGAAACGGTGCCTCGGCCTACACCCGCAAGCCGGGCCACATCCTCCATTGTCGATGTCACCGCTGTTATTTCCTTCTTGTGAGAAACCCAGAGCATACTTGGCTGGGCTGGAAAAACAAGCACGATTGGAATCGCTCCATTATGCAGCGCCGATTTTCATACGGTGGACTTCTCAAGTCAACCATGCTCTTGGCCGCAGTCCCCACCGCCACGTCCCCGGCTTTTCAATTGACATCGAGTATTCCAGCGGGCATCATGATTTTTGGGAGCGATTCCACTTGCGAACCCGGAAGCGAAAGTTCCCCTAGCTCAACTACAAAGAAAGTCGCAATGAAACGCAAACCGATGACCATCCTGATGGCCGCCGTACTGGTCGCTTACAGCCTGCCCAGCCGTGCCGCCGATCCCCTGCCGTGGATGAATCCGACCCTGTCAGCCGATCAGCGTGCCTCGCTGGTCCTGAAAGAAATGAAACAGGAGGAAAAGCTCGCCATGGTGTTCGGCTACTTCGGCAGCGATACCTGGAAGACCAAGAAGCACCAGACCGCCCTGCCCGCCTCGGCCGGCTATGTGCCCGGTGTGCCGCGGCTCGGGGTGCCGGCACTGTTCGAGACCGATGCCGGCATTGGCGTGGCAAGCCAGCCGGCCGATTCTCCGCGCGAGCGCACCGCGTTGCCGTCCAACCTGGCCATCGCCGCGACATGGGACCGTCAACTGGCATACGCCGGCGGCGCCATGATCGGCGCCGAAGCGCGCGCCTCGGGCTTCAATGTGATGCTCGCCGGTGGCGTCAACCTCGCCCGCGACCCGCGTAACGGCCGCAACTTCGAATATGGCGGCGAAGACCCGCTGCTGGCCGGCACCATGGTGGCCCAGCAGATCAAGGGCGTCGAATCGAACCATCTCATTTCGACCATGAAGCACCTCGCCATGAACGACCAGGAGACCGGCCGCGGCGAGCTGGACGCTCACATCGACGACGTCGGCGCGCGCATGTCGGACTTGCTGGCGATGCAGTTTGTCATCGAGCAGGCCAGGCCGGGCGCGGTGATGTGTTCGTACAACCGCGTCAATGGCGTTTATGCCTGCGAAAACGACTATCTGCTCAACGACGTCCTCAAGAAGGATTGGAACTTCCAGGGCTATGTCATGTCCGACTGGGGCGCAGTCCACAGTACGGTGGCTGCAGCCAATCATGGCCTCGACCAGCAGTCCGGCTCGGAGTTCGACAAGTCACCCTATTTCGCGGGTGCGCTGGAAGACGCGGTGGCGACTGGCCAGGTGCCGCAGCAACGGCTGGACGACATGGTCCGGCGGATCCTGCGCGCGATGTTCGACAAGGGGGTGGTCGACCACCCGGTATCCGCGGGCGCGGCCATCGATTTCGCGGCAAATGCGAGCCGTAGCCGGGAAGCGGCCGAAGACAGCCTCGTCCTTCTGAAAAATACAGGGAATGTGCTGCCGCTTTCCACGTCGCTCAAGACCATCGTCGTGATTGGCGCGCATGCGGATGTCGGCGTGTTGTCCGGAGGCGGTTCCTCCCAGGTGTATCCGGTGGGTGGCAATGCCGTCAAGGGCTTGCAGCCGTCTAGCTGGCCAGGCCCGGTAGTGTATTTCCCGTCTTCGCCCTTGCAGGCGATCAAGGCACACGCACCGAACGCGCAGGTGTTGTACGACGCCGGCGACGACCCGGTCAAGGCGGCACAATTGGCCGCAAAGGCCGATGCGGTACTGGTGTTTGCCCAGCAGTGGATCGGCGAGGCGAACGATGCGCTCACCCTGTCGTTGCCGGGCCGCCAGGACGCGCTGATCACCGCCGTGGCCGAGGCCAATCCCCGAACCGTGGTTGTCCTCGAGACCAGTGGCCCGGTGGCCATGCCGTGGCTGGCACGCACCGCGGCCGTGCTCGAAGCCTGGTATCCGGGCACTAGCGGAGGCGCAGCCATCGGCCGTGTGCTATTCGGCGAGGTCAACCCTTCCGGCCATCTGCCACTCAGCTTTCCCCAATCGGAGGCACAGTTGCCGCGGCCGGTGCTCGGTGGCGACCCCACCAAGTCCAACCAGAACCTCGTCGTCAACTACCACGAGGGTGCGGCCGTCGGCTACAAGTGGTATGACCGGCAGGGACTCAAGCCGATGTTCCCGTTTGGTCATGGCCTGTCATATACCCAGTTCGCGTATTCCGACCTGGTGGCCGAACAGGACCACGGGCAGATGCGCTTGCGCTTCAAGGTCACCAACGTGGGCAAACTGGCGGGCAAGGACGTACCGCAGGTCTATGTAACACCGCTGGGATCGCGCTGGGAAGCACCGAAGCGCCTGGCGGGCTGGGACAAGGTGACGTTGCAAGCCGGAGAAAGCCGTACCGTAGCCCTGCAGGTCGATCCCCGCTTGCTGGCCATGTATGACGGCAAGGACAAGACCTGGCGCATTGCCGCCGGCAAGGTCAGGTTCAGCCTCGCGCACGATGCCGGCGGCACCGTCGGGGCCAGTGTCGTGGTGCAGCTGAAGGCCCGTACACTGGGCCTGGCGGGCCAGCCTGCCGGGCGCTGAACGGCATGCATGGCGGTGGCGCGGTGCGCCTCCGCCATCGTCTTCGCCATAGGCTATTGCACTGCGATGGTTTTGACGAGCCGGATGTTTTCGGACGACTCGCCGATCATCAAGCCGACTGGCGCCAGTTCCACCTTCATCTTGCCGCTCGCCGTATCCCAGTAAGCTAGCTGGCTGGCCTTCAGCGGAATGGTGACGCTGCGCGTCTCGCCTGGCGCCAGCGTCACGCGCTCGAACCCGGCGAGCGCCCGCTTCGGCCGGCTGACTTTCGACGCCGGGAAACCGACATACAGCTGCACCACGGTGTCGCCGGCGCGCTTGCCGGTGTTCGTCACATCGACGGTGATGTTGACCGATCCGTCGGCAGGCATCGATCGCCGATCGATGCGCAAGTTCAGGTACTTGAACGTGGTGTAGCTCAATCCGTGGCCGAACGGATAGAGCGCCCGTCCGCGCGCATACATGTAGGTACGGCCGTGACGAATATCGTAGTCCATCATCGGCGGAAGCTGGCTGACGGACTGGGGCCAGGTCGTGACGAGGTGGCCACCCGGGTTGTACGTGCCGAACAGGACGCTCCCGAGGGCAGTGCCCTCGTCCTGCGACGCATGCACCGTGTGCACGATGGCCGGGACGTGGCGCTGCGACCAGCCTATCGTGTAGGGAAAGCTCGACACCAGCACCATGACCGTTTTCGGGTTCGCTGCGCGCACCAGCTTGACGAGCGCTTCCTGTCTGAGCGCCAGTGTCTCGCGGTCGCGCCCCTCGCGGCCGTCGCCGGGATCGGCACACGGCTTGGTGCCCTCCTCCGTCCACTCCTTGGCCATGTCCGGGCCGCAGGTCGGATCGTTTCCGACGACGACGATCGCCACATCCGCTGCACGCGCCGCCCTGACGGCGGCGTCCTCCCGATTGTCGGCCGCGTAGTTCACCTTGACACCCTGTCCGGCCGCCCGCCGGATCCCCTCGAGCGGCGACACCGTGTAGGGCGGCAGGCCGCCGTACCAGTCCCCATGCACGCTGTCGGCCAGCGGCCCGATGACCGCAATGGACTTGATCGCGCTTCGATCGAGGGGCAAGGTATGGTCCGCGTTCTTCAGCAGCACGATCGATTCCAGCGCCATTTGCAGCGACGCCGCGCGGTGCGGCTCGCCCAGCCAGGGCTCCGGACCGTCCTTGATCGACGCGTAAGGATTCTTTTCGGGTGGATCGATGAGGCCAAGCCGGACCGTCACCTGGAATTTTCGCCGCAACGCCATGTCGAGGTCTTTTTCCGTGACCATGCCCTCCTGCAGGGCCTGCCGCAGGGCGTCCTTGTATTCGTCGAGATACTGGTTGATGCCCGCCTTGAGCGCCGCGGCGACAGCTGCGGTATGCGATGGATACAGCTTGTAGAGCTTGGCCAGGTTCGCGATTGCGCCGCCATCGCCGGAGATGACATAGGCACCCCACTGGCCGATCACGAGGCTGTTGAGTACCGGATGGACGCCCATCGGCGTGCCGTTCCAGGCGTTGTACGAAGCCATCAGGGCGCGCGCGCCCCCCTGCTCGAAGCCCATGCGAAACGGGACCGAATAATATTCGTGGAACAGGCGCTCGTCGAAATTCGACGAGGAACTACCACGGTCTTTTTCATTGCTGTTGGCAAGAAAGTGCTTCATGAGCGAGGCGGACCGCCAGTAGGTGGGATCGTCGCCTTGCAATCCTTTGACAAAAGCCGTCGCCATTGTCCCGGCCAGGAACGGATCTTCGCTATACACCTCCTCGCTACGGCCCCAACGCGGGTCGCGGGCGAGGTCGGCCTGCGGCCCCCATTGCATCAGGGTCGACCGCTGGTAGCGGGCGGTCTGCGTGATGTAGCGCCCCTCGGTCCCCTGGATCTCTCCCGCCCGTTGAACCAGTTTCGGATCCCACGTGGCCCCCATGCCCGGCGGTTGCGGGAACTGGGTTGTCTGGATCGGCGTGGCATGTTCGGGCGAGGCGCGCTGCACCAGGCCGTGGATGCCTTCCGAGTACCCGAAAGTCGGCACGCCCAGGCGCTGGACGCCCGAGTCGAGCGATAGCGCATCGATCTTCTCGTCCGTCGTCATCAACGACAGCAGGTTGTCGATGCGCTCGCTGGCCGGCAGCGCCGGGTTCCTGAACGGGTACGCGTCAGCCTCAACGGCACCCGCGGTCCGTCCCGCCAGCAGGCACAGCACGACGACCGACAATTTGAATCTCAACCGGCTCATGGTTTTCGTCTCCATTAGATGTGTTGCAGGGCTTCGTAGTGCAATCGATTGATTGTTGTTTTTTCATATTCTGGTTGACGTATGGTATTCATCATATCAGAATACCGCAGAGATTGGGAGCGATTCCACTTAGCGCAACCATGACGAGCAGCGACACGGGCACCGCAATACGCGGGCATTTTTTGGCCCTCGAGTGGGAGCGATTCCAACCGAACTGCATGACACGGGTGGCCGCCAGTTCGCATCAAGCAAGAACACACACTTTGAAGCAGTTAAAACGATGAATCCAAGTTACCAGCCAAACACCCTGACACACGACCATGGCGAGACTGTCAGTCATACCGTTCCGCTGACCATCGTGACGATCCTATTTTTCATGTGGGGCCTGCTCACCTCCCTGAACGATGTCCTCATTCCCCACCTGAAGGCGGTCTACGAGCTCACCTATGTACAGGCGATGCTGGTGCAGTTCTGCTTTTTCGGCGCCTATTTCATCGTCTCGCTGCCGGCCGGCCTCCTGGTCAAGAAAATCGGCTACCAGCGTGGCGCGGTCGTCGGGCTGCTGATCGCCGCGACCGGCTGCTGCCTGTTCTATCCCGCATCGCTGGGCAGCTACGCCTTGTTCCTGCTGGCGTTCTTCGTGCTTGCTGCCGGCATCACTGTGTTGCAGGTGGCGGCCAATCCTTACGTAACCGTGCTCGGTGCGGCACACACGGCGTCGAGCCGGCTGACGTTGACCCAGGCATTCAATGCGCTGGGCACCACCCTGGCGCCGACGCTGGGCGGCATCCTGATCCTGTCGGGCTCCATGTTGAGTGCGGCCGAGATCGGCGCCATGCCGCTGGCCGAGCAACTTGCATATCGCGCCAAGGACGCGGCTGCCGTGCAGGGCCCCTATCTGGCCCTGGCAGGCGCGCTGTTGATGATGGCATTGCTGTTCGCCACGGCGCGCCTGCCGGCGATCTCGGACCAGACCGCGTCGCCGCAGGGCGCGCGCAAGGATGGTCCGCGTTCGGCGCTGGCCTACCCGCACCTGATGTTCGGCGCCATCGGCATCTTCATGTACGTGGGAGGCGAAGTCAGTATCGGCAGTCTCTTGATCAGCTTCCTCGGCGAACCACATGTCGCCGGGCTGCCGCCGGCAGCCGCCGCGCACTACGTGAGCTATTACTGGGGCGGCGCCATGGTGGGACGATTCATCGGTTTTGCGGTGATGCGTTACGTCAGTCCGGGCAAGGCGCTGGCATGCAATGCGGCGGCCTCGATCGCGCTCATCATGGTGGCCATGTGCAGCAATGGAACGCTGGCCATGTGGGCAATTCTGGCAGTGGGCTTGTGCAATTCGATCATGTTCCCGACCATTTTCAGCATGGCTCTTTTCCGCCTCGGCCCTCACACGGGACAGGGTTCAGGGATCTTGTGCATGGCCATTGTCGGCGGCGCCCTCGTGCCGTTCGCCCAAGGCTGGATGGCCGACGCCATCGGCCTGCAACCCTCCTTCGTGGTGCCGGCGGTCTGCTACCTGTTCGTCCTGCTGTTCGGGATGAAGTTCGCACATCTGTACGGCAAACCTTAATTGGAGAACCCAGTGAAAATATCCCGCCTCTTCCTGGTGGCGCTTGCTGCCCTGCCCACTGCCCAGGCTTGCGCGGAGGCCGCCGCAAAGGCGCCGCTCACGGCGCCAGGACAGACCATCAGCGTCTACACCACGACCAAGGACAGTGCCGCGCGCCTCGCACTGACCGACACCCTGATCCTGGAGCCGGCACGGCAACCGCTGGAGTCGGAAGTGTCGGTGTTTGTCAACCCCGGCAAGCGCTTTCAAACGGTGCTCGGCATTGGCGGTGCGATTACCGATGCCAGCGCCGAAGTGTTCAGCAAATTAAGTCCCGCCAAGCAAAGCGAATTCGTCACTGCCTACTACGACAAGGACAAGGGGATCGGCTACAGCCTGGCACGCACCACCATACACAGTTCGGACTTCAGCAGCGGCAGCTATACGTACATCGCCGAGGGCGACAAGGCGCTGTCGACTTTTTCGATCGCGCACGACCGGCAATTTCGCATCCCCCTCATCAAGAAGGCCATCGCCGCCGCCGGCCAATTGACGGTGTTCGCCAGTCCCTGGAGCGCGCCGGCCTTCATGAAGGACAACCACGACATGCTAAACGGCGGCAAGCTGTTGCCGCAGTATGGCGATGCCTGGGCGCGCTATTTCGTCAAATTCATAAAGTCCTACGAAGCGGAAGGCATCCCGGTGTGGGGCGTGACCCTGCAAAACGAACCGATGGCGGTGCAACGCTGGGAGTCGATGATCTTTACCGCCGAGGAGGAGCGCGACTTCCTGCGCGACCATCTCGGACCAGTCATGCGCGCGGCCGGCCTGGGTGACAGGAAGATCGTCGTGTGGGACCACAACCGCGACCTGATGACGCACCGCGCCAACGTGATCTATGCCGATCCGCGCGCGGCGCAGTATGCCTGGGGCATGGGCTTCCACTGGTACGAATCGTGGTCGGGCGGCGATCCGATGTACGCCAATGTCGAAGCCGTCCATGAGGCCTATCCGGACAAGCACCTGATGCTAACCGAGGCCACGGTGGAGAAATTCAACGCCCAACGCTATCAGTACTGGCCCAATGCTGAACGCTACGGCAGCGCCATGATCAACGACTTCAACCGCGGCAGCGTCGCCTGGACCGATTGGAACATCCTGCTCGATGAACGCGGCGGACCGAACCACGTCGATAACTTCTGCTTCGCGCCGATTCATGCCGACACCCGGACCGGGGACCTGATCTACACGCCGAGCTATTACTACATCGGCCATTTCGCGAAATTCATTCGCCCGCGGGCGCAACGGGTAAGCGCAAGCGCCAGCCGCGGCACCCTGCTGACGACCGCGTTTCTCAACCCTGACGGGCGCCTGGCAACCGTGGTGATGAACCAAGGCGACCAGGAAATCGCCTACACGCTGCAAGTAGGGCCGGCGCAGGCAAAGGTGCGCATCCCCGCGCACTCGATTCAAACGCTGCTGTTTTGAAATGTTCGCTTATCTCGAAGACGGAATTTGGCGAGGTTGGAAGTATGGATGTGGAGTGGAAATGCGAGGCATAAAAACATAAGAGATATCCCCCATGAAGTCGGTCGTGCCCCATTAAACTAGAGGAGATCCAAGATGAAACAATTAAAAAAAACCGCGATCAAGCTCGGCGTAGCACAGCTCGTTTTGATGTCGAGCAACGCAGCGCTGGCGCAGGCAGCGCCCGCGGCCGCGGAAATGTCCGCCAACGCTGTTCCGGAAAACGCCGAGGTGAAGGTGGTGGTGATCACCGGCCAGCGCGCGGCCCTTCAATCGGCACAAGCCATCAAACGCAACGCCGACGAAGTCGTCGACTCGATCGTAGCCGACGATATCGGCAAGCTGCCAGACCGCTCGGTGACTGAAGCGCTCCAGCGCGTCGTAGGGGTGACGATCGACCATGTGATGAGCGCGGGCGACCCCGACCACTATTCGGTCGAAGGTTCGAGCGTGACCATCCGCGGCTTGAGCTATGTCCGCTCCGAACTGAACGGCCGTGACGAATTTTCCGCCAACGGCGGCCGCTCCTTGAACTTCGAGGACGTGCCGCCCGAGCTGATGGCCGGCGTCGACGTCTACAAGAACCCTTCGGCGGAACAGATCGAAGGCGCGATCGGCGGCCTGGTCAATCTTCGCACGGCCCTGCCCTTCGATTTCAAAGGGATGAAAGGCGGGATTTCGGCACAGGAAACCTATTCCACCCTGATGGGCGGCAAGCCCTCCCCTTCGTTCTCCGGCATGTTTTCCAATCGCTGGAACACCGCCTTCGGCCAGTTTGGCCTGCTGATCGATCTGGCGCATTCGAAAAGCAAAACCCGCTCTGACGGCTTGCAGATTGGCGCCTATTATCCGCGCACGGATGTCGTACCCGGAAAGACTGTCTACCTTCCGGCCGGCTTGTCGTATGGGACGAACGAATTCAACCGCAATCGCAACGGCGATTATCTCGCCCTGCAATGGAAAAACGCCAACATCCAGACGGCGCTGACCTACTTTGACTCGCGCTATAAAATGCAGTGGAGTGACCAGTCCATCAATGGCCAGGTCTACCCTTACAACTTGAAGGTCAGCAACGCAACCTATAATGCCCAAGGCATGATGGTCTCCGGAACGCTCAGCGATCCTACCGATTTCGGGATCGGCTTCGCCGAACCCACGCGCACGGAGAGCCGCGATTCCAGCACGAAGGATTTGTCGTGGAACCTGACCTGGAAACCGAACGATCGCTGGACCCTGAAATCGGATCTGCAATTTATTCGCGCCAGATCCGGTTCGTTCTCTTCCACAGTTGCCACCGGCGTGCAGATGCCGGACCAATCGATCAGCTTCGCAGGCAGCGCCGTGCCGACGCTCGGTTTCAGTGACGCGGACAAGGCCTATCTGGCCAACCCAAATAATTATTTTTGGGCCTATACCATGGAGCACATGGACAAAAGTGCCGCGCGCGAGGTGGCCTGGAAGGGCGATGCCAAGTTCGATTTCGACGACCCGGTCTTGCGCGATATCCGCGTTGGTGTTCGCCTGACCAATCAACATTCGCTGACCCAGAACTCCAACCCCAGCTACAACTGGCAGGCGGTGACGCAGCCTTGGCAACTTGGTTGGGATGTCAGCCAAATGGCCTTGCTCGGCGATCCACGCTTCAGCGGCCCCACCAATGTCCACACCTACAATAATTTCTTCGGAGGCAATGTTTCGGTGCCGTCACTGGTCTTGCCGAATGTATCGCTGACCACCGGCTACCCCCAATCGTATGTCGTCCTACACTCGTATCACGACATCCTGTGCCAGGAACAATCTGCGGCACAGGGCTGGAGCGATGGCTGCGCCACATGGAAACCGGCCACCTTCGGCACCGACCCTGCGGGCACCAACGACCAGAACGAAAAGACGCAGGCCCTGTACACCCAGCTTCGTTTTGGTTTTGACGATCTGAAATATCCGATCGACGGCAATATCGGCCTGCGTTACGTCAAGACCAACTACCTCGCGCACGGCTACTCCACGTACACGCCGCCGCAACTGGTCATCCCCACTGGTGCCCACGTCACCGGCGTTCCCGTTCCAGACATCGCAGCCTTCGCCAATGCACAAGACGTCGAGCACAACTACGGCAATCTCCTGCCCACCATTAATTTGCGCATGAAGGCCAGCGATCAATTGCAATTCCGTTTCGCTTACTCGACCGCGATGGCGCGCCCGGACTTTTCGGCAATGCAGGCTTACACCACTTACTCGGAGAATGTGACTTCCAGCGTCAATGCAGCTGGCACCGGCGTGAACGTCAGCCGTGTCAGCCTCACTGGCGGCGCCGTCGGCAATCCGATGCTCAAACCAGTCACCTCCAGGCAGGTCGACCTGACGGCTGAATGGTATTTTTCCAAAGTCGGTTCGCTGACCCTGTCGCTCTTCAACAAGAAGCTGAAAGATATCGTCCTCGATCAGACCTTTGATTACCGGATCAAGGACGTCAGCGGCACCCCGCAGGACTTTATCGTGACCGGGCCGATCAACGGCGCAACCGGTACCGCGCGCGGCGCCGAACTGGCGTACCAGCAGTATTTCGACAAGCTCCCGGGCTGGTTGTCGGGCATCGGCGTGCAAGCCAACTTCACGTTTATCGACAGCCATCAAAGCCTCTATACGCCAGTCAACCAGACCTACTGCACCGGCGGCAATACGGCGGATAACCTGGCCCTCAATCTCAACGGGTGCGATACCAACGGCCAGACCTTCGGTGACATGCCGCTAAAAAACTTGTCGCGCACGTCGTATAACCTCGCCCTCATGTACGACAAAGGTCCGTTGTCGGCACGCCTGGCCTACAACTGGCGTTCGAAGTACCTGCAGGCGGTGAACGTCTCCAACTCGCAAGGCACTGACGGCCTCGACAGCAATCCCGCCAGCCCGACCTTCGGCCAGCATAACGTGGCCTGGGGCTTGCCACTTTGGGCCGGCGACTATGGTCAGCTTGACGCTTCCATTTTCTACAAGATCACCGAGAACCTGTCGTTCGGCCTGGAAGCGCAGAACCTCGGCAATGCGAAATCGGTGAACTATATGCAGCAGCACGTCGGCGGATTGGTTGCGAGGAGCTGGTTCTATACGGGGCCGCGCTACACGGCACAGATGCGCTACACCTTCTAACAATCCGTTCGTTCACATCTTGCGGCCAGGTCAGTGACCGTGCCGCAAGACTGCGCACGTGATGTGGCAGCCAACGTTTCGGCATACGGCAGCCGCTCGCGAGCATCGTCATCGTGGAGACTTCAATATGTCGGACAAGGCCATACGCAAGATCGTCATCGTGGGTGGCGGCGCGGCCGGCTGGATGGCTGCGGCCCCGCTGGCACAACGCCTGGGTGCCCACTGCGAGATCGTCCTCGTCGAATCGCCGGAGATCGGCACTATCGGCGTGGGCGAGGCGACCTTGCCGACGCTCCGCTTTTACAACCAGTCGCTCGGCCTTGATGGGACGGACTTCATCAAGAAGACGCAAGCCACGTTCAAGCTCGGCATCGAATTCAAGGACTGGGGACATCGCGGCAACCGCTTCTTTCACGGCTTCGGCGGTTTCGGTCCCGAGATCGGCAATCGCTCGCCGCATTTGCACTGGCTACGTCTGTCGCGCGCCTTCAAGGCGATGCCTTCCTACGAGGCGTGGTCCATGGCGGCGACGATGGCACGAAACATGAAGTTCACGCCACCGCATGGCGACACGCTCTCGGCCGGCCACGACTTCTCCTACGGATTTCATTTCGATGCCGGACTGTACGCAGCCTACCTGCGCGATTACGCGATGGCGCGCGGCGCGAAACGCGTCGACGGCACGGTCGTCGAAGTGGAACAGCATGCCGAGACAGGTTTTATTCTGGCGGTGAGGTTAAGTGACGGACGCCGCATCGAGGGCGACTTGTTCATCGATTGCTCCGGCTTTCGCGGCTTGCTGATCGAAGGCGCATTGAAGGCGGGCTATGAGGACTGGAGCGATATGCTACCGTGTAATAGTGCCTTGGCCGTGCCTTGCGCCAGGGTTCCTAAGCTCGCACCCTATACCACCTCGACAGCAAAGAGTGCCGGATGGCTCTGGCGCATCCCACTCCAGCATCGCACCGGAAACGGGCACGTCTACTGCAGCGCTTTCACGACCGACGACGAAGCCGCACGCGTCCTGCTTAAGGGGATCGATGGCCGCGCGCTCGACGAGCCGCGTCAATTGCGCTTCGTCACCGGCCGTCGCCGCAAATCCTGGGTCAAGAACTGCGTCGCCCTTGGCCTGGCGGGCGGTTTCGTCGAACCGCTCGAATCGACCAGCATCAACCTGATCGAAAACGCCGTTGGGTGGCTGATTCAGTATTTTCCCGACCGCGACTTCCGCCCGGAACTGGCCGACGAATTCAATCGGCTGCTACAAGCCCGCTATGAGTCGGTACGTGATTTCCTCATTCTGCATTACAAGCTGACCGACCGCACCGATTCCGAGTTCTGGCGCTATTGCGCCAATATGGCGATTCCCGACACCTTGCGCCATCAGATCGAAACCTTCCGCGAAACCGGTCGGGTCGTCGTCTATGATGCGCAAGGATTCAAGGCGCCGTCGTTCATCTCGATGCTCATGGGGCTGGGCGTCGTGCCCAAGGCTGGCGATCCCTTCGTGGACATGATCGACCTTCGACAGCTACATGGCCACTTCGTTCGCGTTCGTGACACCATCGTGCGGATGGTGGCGGCCATGCCGGATCACACGGATTACATCGCTCAGCGCGTGGCCGCGAGCCCGGTGCCTGGCATGGTGATCTGAAAACGTTCCCAGTTTGCCGAGATTTTGTGTGGCGTCGCTGGCTCCATCTGAATCGCCTTCCCATCGTACTCGTGGCGCGACATAACTGCTCCTCTGATGCCGCGCCGGCTCGCGCCGGCGCGTTCTTGCGGATCAGAAGGTGTAGCCCATCGACACCCGGAAGCTGCGGCCAGGCGCGAACCAGGACCGGCCCACCGTCCCGAAGGTCTGCTGTTGCGTTTGACGTGTCACGACATTGGTCAGATTGCTGACGTTGAAGCTGGTCCACATATGATCGCTGACTTTGAGGTTGAGACCACCGTCCCACTGACCGACGGCCTCTTGCCACACCGGCAGGCCCCAACCCACGTCCTTCGGCGCGACGCCGCCGTTCGCTGCCGCACGCGCCGGATCGGCACTGGTGGCATCCCAGCCCGACGCGCCGTAGGCATTCGTTGCCTGCAGGGTGCGGTCACGCCAGCTGTAGGCCAGCCGTGCCGAAATCGGGCCGTGGTCGTACATGAGGCCCAGGTTGAAGGCGCGCTTCGACATGTACGGCACGGGCAAGTCCTTGAAGGGCAGGCCGTTGGTGTCGCAGCCGTACAGATTCCCGGCAACCGAGCCGCCGCCACCGGGGCAGTACGGCATGGTGAACGGGTGGTACAGGTCCTGCTTGCCTTTCAGGAAGGTGAAGTTCGAGGAGATCCCGAATCCTTTCGCCCAGTCGGGCAGCATCTTGTCCAGCACGGGCAACTTGTCCAGGTAGGTCATGCCTGCCACCTCGATACCGGCCAACCAGAGCTTCGCCGCATTCGCCGGCCCGGTGATCGTGAAGTCCTGCGGATTGCCGGCCAGATCGTTGACGGTCCTGGTGTACGTCTCCGACAAGATGATGTCCTTGACCTTTTTGTAGAAGACCGCGGCGGTCAGCGACTGCCCGCTGCTCGGATACCATTCCAGCGTGAGGTCAAAGTTGTTCGCCTTGAGCGGCTTCAGGTTCGCGTTGCCGCTGTTGGTGCCGGTGTAGTTGACCGTCTGGATTTTTCCGGTGGTCGAGGCCGGGTCGTTGATCACCTGCTGGTTCAGGGTGATGTACTCCTGCAGCTGATCGAAACCGGGGCGGTAGATGCCCTTGGACAGCGCCACGCGGGACTGCAGCTTGTCCGTCCAGTTCACCTTCACGTTCAGGCTCGGGATCACGTCGATATGGGTGCCGCCGACGTCCAGCTTCTCGTTGATCTCCCCGAACTGTGGCAGGCTGGGCGGCGTGGTCTCGGTATACTTCGGCTGGAAGACGACGTAGCCGTGCGCGACCGAGTGCGTGCGCACCACGCGCGCGCCCACATTGCCCTCCACCGGGTATTTCAGATTGTCGAGGCCGAAGCGCAAGGTGCCGTAGACGGCCTGGGTGGTTTCGCTGTGCTTGCTGGTGTACTGGGGATCGTCGGTGAAGCCCTCCGGCTTCCAGTCGCTGCCGACGGTCGAACAGTCGCCGGCGACGCCCTTGTAGGCATTGCTGTCCTTGCACTCGTTGACCAGGATGCCCAGCAACTGCGACTTGTATCCGTCCGGATAGCTATGCACGAGGTTCATCGTCGGTACGATGATCGTTGGCGGCGTCTGCAGCCGGCCGTTGAAAAAATTCGGGAACGAATAGGTCGTGACGCCGCCAGGGATCACGTACTTCGGATCGCTCATGTAGGCAAAGTTGGGTCGCTGCCAGCTCGGAATGTCCGCGACTTGCGGGAGCGTCCCCGGGACTTTGGTCTCCGTCACCGCCCACGGCTCGGCGATGGATTTCCAGCCGGTGCCGTTCGATCGCCGGTGGGTCGACGAACGCTCCGTCAGGCGGACGCCGAAGCGCAGGTCGCGCAGCACCGGCAAATCGAAGGTGTACCTGGCATCGGACTTCCATGCAACCAGGTCGGCCTTGGCCGCGCTGATGTTGGGCTGCATGATGTTCCAGTAATAATTGCGGTAATCGGCAAGGAATTTGGTGGCCGTCTCGTCGAACGCGACCTTGGGCCGCGCGCCGGTGACGTCCATATACATGCTGGGCACGAACGTGGCCAGGTTGACCAGCGCGCCGTCGCCGCTGTCGGTGGAGTGCACCCACTGCAAATCGTTCTGGACAGCGAGGCTTTCGTTGACCCGCCACTTGACGTTCCATGCCAGCTCGCGCGTTCGTCCAGTGGAATTGCTGTAACCCGAGGACGTGCCGACATTCAGGCCGCCCGCCGCGAACTGGTTCTGGCCAAGTCCCGCCGGATACGTCAGGGTGCCCGACTGGAAAACGCCGTTGTTGTCGAATTTGGCGTCGTTGTATTTGGTGTAGTAGGCGAACGGCGCTTCCGTGAAGATACTGTGCGAGACGTCGGCCGCCTTGAACGCGGAGTCGAAGTAGGTCAGCGCCGACTCCAGGCCGCCCCTCCTCCACTGCAATGCCCCGTAGAAGCCGGCACGTTTCGTCGTGCCCTCGCCAGTTCCCCACGTGGTATTGACGGGCGCCCACAGCGTTTTGCCGGGCTCGATGTCGGTCCGCGGGTAGAACGCGGTCTGCCCGATGGAGTCGTAGCGGGAATCGTTCTTGTTAAAGGACACGTCCACGAGCGCGCCGAACTCGCCGAAACCCGTTTTCCAGCGGTTGGAGTACAAGGCGGACACGGCTGGAGCTTGTTTCTTGCCGAGCGCGCTATAGTTGTCCGACGCGGAAAACGCGCCCATTTTCCCTTTCTGGTCGAACGGGAGACGCGTGCGCAGATTGATCTGCCCGCTGATGCCGCCTTCCACCAGTTCAGCGGACGGGTTCTTGTACACGTCCACGCCCGACATCAGCTCCGGCGGCACGTCGCCCCAGCTCAGTTCGCGCCCGGGCCAGCCGGCCGAGAAGCTTTCGCGCCCGTTCAGCGTCGATGAGCCCCACGACAGGCCGCGCACCTGCACGCCGGAACCTTCCACGTCGAACCCGAGGGCATTACCGCCGGTCCGCGAGCGGTTGCGGTCCATGGTCACCCCGACCACCCGTTGGAGCACTTCGGTGATCGATTTATCCGGCAGCTTGCCGGCCTCGTCTGCCACGACGGAGTCGACGATCTGATCGGCTTCCTGCTTGATCTTCTGGGCCGTTTCCAACGCCTGGCGCTGGCCGCTCACGACCACCGTCGACACCGTCTGGTCGCCGTTGCCAGCCGGCGCATCCGTCGTCTGCGCCAGTGCGGCGCCACTGCACAGCAGCGCAAACTGCCCCGCCGCGATCGCCAGCGGGGTCATCTTGAACGGATTCCTCATAAACATCGTCTCAATTTTTCTCATTTTCTATGTCCTGTTATAAATGCTTGGGTAGCCGTCCGCTGTCACTGGAATGTGATGGGTCCGGCGAGCGTGAGCTGGGACGGGTAGGTCGGCTTGGCCAGCCCCGTGCTCGACACCGAGACGTTCATGCTGTCGGCCCCGAAATTGATCTTCGAAATCGGGTAGTCCTGCAATTCGTTCCAAAGGTCGAGTCCGGTCAAGCCGCACGATTCGCTGATCGTGAACTTGTCCTTGAGACCGAGGCTGTAGTCCGTGGCAGCCGCGGCGGTTGGCGCCAGCACCGCCCGCAGCGTCACGTTGCAGGCATCCTTGCCGTTCTTGAGGGCGAAGTGGCCGAGAATCAGGTCGACGTTCACCTTGTTGTCGCTCGAGTTGAACCATTCCAGGTTCTGCGCAAGATTGAACTTCATTGCCGCTTGGGCATCGATATGCAAGCCGCTCACGGTGTCGCCAGCCTTGTTGAGATCGGCCAGGCCGGCAGGGAGCACGTACATGCCCCAGTAGCCACCGATCCAGCTGCCGTCGTTGGGTTGGTCCAGCTTCAGGTTGAAGCCGAACGCGAAGCTGCTGCCGTCGGCGGGAACCGTCGTCGTGCACGAGCCGTTACACCACCAGCCATTCATGTTGCTGCCGGCGGAGCCGCCGATGGCACCACCTTCCGCGGTGTGCGCGCTGTCCGTGTAGCCGCTCAGGAACGTCAGCGCGGGCGACGTCGCGGTGCCGATCGGGATATTCTTGACCGACGCCGCCGGCGCAAAGATGTCGTCGCCGGCCTGCGCGGCGGTGATCGTGCAAATCCCGTTGGCGACCTTGACCATCGAGTTCCCGCTGACGGCGCACACGTCGGGCGTGCTGGTCGTGAAGGCGACGGTCTTGCCCGCGGCGCTGGAGGATGCGACCAGGGCAACCGGCGTCGAATCCAGCGGCTGTGCGCCCGGATTGCGGAAAACGATTCGCTGGACCTGTTTGGGAATGACGAAAAGTTGGCGCTGCGACGTCGCGGCGTAGCCATTGCCGCCGGCCTGGCTGGCGGTCACCGAGCACTCGCCCGCTTTCACCAGCGTCAGCGTATCCCCGCTGACGGTGCACGTTGCCGGCGTGGTCGATGCGTAGGTGATGGGCCCACCGGACGTCGCCGTCGCTACCAGCCTGGTGGTCGCGACGTCGGGCGGGATGGCCACGGCCTGCCCGCCCGGGAAGTCGAAAGAAATGGCCTGCACCGCCCCGCCGTCGGCGCCGCCGCTGCTGCCGCCCCCGCAGGCGGTCAGCAACATCGTGCACGCAACGGTCAATGCCGCAACCTGGAATGTCATCGCTTGTCTCCTCATGAATTGCTCCCTTCTTCTCATGCTTGTGCTTACGTTATTGGGTGTCGTCCAAGCCCCGGTCCTCGGCGCGCGGCATGGACGATGGATCGCGCTCACGTCCGGCGGCTTCCATGCGCCACTCGGCGTATCGATGTGTCTTTCGTCGCGCCATATGTTTTAAATATATTGAGGACAATCCGTTCGCATGATGTCCCGGCCAAGTCGGGACCGCAATTACGACAATCGTCAATAAAACGAGAAAATCCCACAGGGACAAACCCTTTGCGAGAGCGCGGAACGGTCGCGGGTCGCAATCGCCGGACTGATCCCGGCCTAGTTGGTTTTTTGTAGATTTCGTACATGTTTTGATGGATTTCGCTGTTGCCCCGCGACACAGCCGCGCGCACAATGGCGTGTCGACACCTTTTCCCAGCAAAAAATGCCATCACCCAGTAAACAGATCGCCGCACCGGACGCCGGACGACTGTTCGACGACAGTTGCCCCGCGCACCCCGTGAAATGGACCAGGACGTGCCTCGGGCTCGCACTCGCGGCCGCGTGGTCCGGCGTGCTGGCCGGTCCCGTGCCGTATGCGACGGAGCACGTCATTGCGCCGGACGATTCCCCGGTCATGGCGGCCACGAAAGCGGCCAAGGTCTTGCCGCGCCCGAACCAGTCCGCGTGGATGCGGCTGGAGCGCACGTTCTTCCTGCACTTCGGGGTCAATACGTTCAATGAGGTGGAATGGGGCAGCGGCAAGGAAGATCCGGCCATCTTCAACCCCACCCAACTGGACGCGACACAGTGGCTGCGCGCGGTCAAGCAGCTCGACGGCAAGATGCTGGTGCTGGTGGCCAAGCACCACGACGGCTTCGCGATGTGGCCGACGCGCTACACCGCCCATTCGGCGGCCGCCAGCCCCTGGCGCGGCGGCAAGGGCGACCTCGTGCGCGAGGTATCGGACGCCGCGCACGCGGCCGGCGTCAAGCTGGGCATCTACCTGTCCCCCGCCGACCTGTACCAACTCAAGACCAACCCGGCCAACCCGGCCGGCTACTACGGCAACGGCAGCGCGAAGCGCAAGTCGACCATCCCGACCGACCCCGCCAGCTTCCAGAGCGACCCGGCGCGGGGCCGCGCGCCGACGCCCGGCTTCCCGACGTTCAGCTACGAGGTCGACGACTACAACCGCTACTTCCTGAACCAGCTGTACGAACTGCTGACCCAGTACGGCGAGGTGGACGAAGTGTGGTTCGACGGCGCCAATCCCGATCCCAGCGTGTCCGAGTCGTACGACTACGGTGCCTGGTACGACCTGATCCGCAAGCTGCAGCCGAAGGCCGTCATCATGGGCAAGGGACCGGACGTGCGCTGGGTCGGCACCGAAAGCGGCTACGGCCGCACGACGGAATGGAGCGTGGTGCCCCTGCCCACCGCGCCCGATGACTTCAGGTGGCCCGACATGCAGGGCGGCGACCTGGGCAGCCGGGCGCAGCTCAAGCCGGGCTCGCACCTGTGGTGGTATCCGGCCGAGACCAACGTCACCATGCTCGCGAACGGCCAGTGGTTCTGGGCCCACGACAAGCGCCCGCGTCCCGTCACGCAACTGGTGGACATCTTTTATTCGTCGATCGGGCGCAACGCCAACCTGATCCTGAACCTGTCGCCGGACAACCGCGGCCTCGTGCCGGACGACCAGGTCGCGGCGCTCGGCCAGATGGGGCAAATCGTGCGCGACACGTTCGCCGTTAACCTGGCCGGCGGCGCGCGCGTGACGGCCGACGGCGCCGAACCGCGCCACGGCGCCGCGGCCGTCCTGGACGGCAACCTCGACACGTGGTGGGAGGCGGCGCCTGGCCGGCACGGCGGCACCGTGACCCTGGCGTTGCCCAAGGCGGCAACCTTCGACGTCGTGTCGCTGCAGGAAGCCGTGGACCACCGCGGCCAGCGCATCGAGTCGTTCGCGATCGAGACCTGGGACGGCCACGCCTGGACGGTGCCGGCGCGCCACCCGGCCGACGAGACGACCACGGTCGGCCACCGCCGTCTGATCCGTTTAGCCAACCCGGTGACGACGGACCGCGTGCGTGTGCGCATCACCGGGGCGCGCCTGGAGCCCACGCTGGCCGAGGTCGGCCTGTACAAGCAGTCGGTCGACCTGCTGCCTCCCACCATCGCCGACCGCGACGCCGACGGCGCCGTGCGCATCGCCCATCCGACCGGCGGCACCATCGTCTACACGGTCGACGGTTCGCAGCCCACGGCCGGCTCGCCGGTGTACCGCGCGCCGCTGGCGCTGCCCGGCAGCGGCATCGTGAAGGCGGCGCGGCTGCTGCCCGGCGGACGCCTCGGCGTGGTCGGCACGCGCAATTTCGCGGGCCTCTCGCCGCGCGGCTGGAAGATCCTGGCGGTGGACGGCGAAGACAAGGGCGGTCACGCCGCGGCCCTCGCCATCGACGGCGACCCGGCCACGTTCTGGCAAACCCCGTGGGGCGGCAGCCCGGACGGCAAGAAGGCGCCGCAGTCGATCAGCGTCGACATGGGCCAGGCGCACCGCGTCGCCGGCCTCACCTACCTGCCGCGCCAGGACGGGCAAGTGGCCGGCACCGCCGTGCGCTACCGCTTCGAGACCAGCACGGACGGGACGCACTGGCAGGCCGCCGTCGGCAACGGCACGTTCGCCAACATCCACAACAATCCAGACTTGCAGAGGGCGCGTTTCGCACCGGTGAACGCGCGCTATTTCCGCTTCACCGCGATCGACGACGTGTGGCGCAGCGGCACGGCCAGCGCGGCCGAGCTGTCCGTGATACCGGCCGATTCCCACTGACCGACTTGAACGCACCTTCATGATTCCACGTTACGTCAACCGCGGCGCGCGCGTGCGCGCCGCGTGCCATTGCCTTCTCCTCGCCTGCGCCGCGCTCTTCGCCACAATGCAGGGCGCCCGCGCCGCGGAGCCGGAACGCCTGTCGCTGGACGCCGGCTGGCGTTTCCTGCTGGGCGACGTCGCCCTGCCTACCATCAAGGGCCATGGCGCCAGCTACCGCAGCGCGCAGGCGGGCGAGGCGCAGGGCCCGGCCAACGCCGACTACGACGACTCCGGCTGGCGCCACGTCGACCTGCCGCACGACTGGGTGGTGGAGGGCCCGTTCGACGCCGCCCAGAACAAGTCGCAGGGCTACCGCCCGCGCGGCATCGGCTGGTACCGGCGCTACCTCACCCTGCCCGCGTCCGACCGCGGGCGCCACATCGAGCTGCAGTTCGACGGCATCGCCACGCACAGCACCGTGTGGGTGAACGGCATCGTCGTCAACCGCAACTGGTCCGGCTACAACGGCCGCTACATCGACATCACGCCCTACGTGCGCTACGGCGCCGAGGTGAACACCATCGCTGTGCGCGTCGACGCTGAAGTGATGGAAGGCTGGTGGTACGAAGGCGCCGGCATCTACCGCCACGCCTGGCTGGTCAAGCGCGATGCCGTCCACGTCGCCACCGACGGCATCCACGCGAACCCGGTACAAAAAAGCGGCCGCTGGACGCTGCCGGTGACGGTGGACGTGGAAAGCAGCGCGGAGACGGCGCGCGCCGCGCGCCTCGACGTCAGCCTGCTCGCCCCCGACGGCCATGAAGTTGCCAAGGGTAGCGCCCGGGTGCGGATCGGCGCGCTGCGCAAGGCCAGCGCCAGCGTGGACCTCGCCGTGCGCGACCCGCAGCCCTGGACGCTGGACAAGCCGGCGTTGTACCGCGTGCGCGCCGTGCTGCGCGACGCCAGGGGCGAATTCGACCGCGCCGAGACGCACACGGGGTTCCGCACCATCCGCTTCGACGCCGACCGCGGTTTTTTCCTGAACGGCCAGCCGCTGAAGCTGCAGGGCGTGGCGATCCACCAGGACCACGCCGGCGTGGGCGTCGCGGTGCCCGATTCGATCTGGGAATTCCGGCTGCGCCAGCTGAAGGCGATGGGCGTGAACGCGATCCGCTTCGCGCACAACGCGCCCGCCGCCGAGGTGCTCGACCTGACCGACCGCCTCGGCATCCTGGTCATGGACGAGAACCGCAACTTCAACACCTCCCCCGACTACATGCAGCAACTGACCTGGCTGGTGCGGCGCGACCGCAACCGCCCGAGCGTCGTGCTGTGGTCGATCTTCAACGAGGAACACCTGCAGGGCACCGAGATCGGCTACGAGATGGCGCGCCGCATGGTGGGCGCGATCAAGGAGCTCGACACGACCCGTCCCGTCACCGCGGCGATGAACGCCGGCCTGTTCGCACCGAAGAGCGCCGTGCAGGCACTGGACGTGGCGGGCATCAACTACCAGGTCTGGGAATACGACCACTTCCATCGAGTCTACCCGCACAAGCCGGTGATGAGCTCCGAAGACACGTCCGCGTTCATGTCGCGCGGCGAGTACAAGACCGACTGGGACAAGCACCTCGTCGCCAGCTACGACGACGACGCGGCCGGGTGGGGCCAGACCCAGCGCGCAAGCTGGAAGCTGCTCATGGACCGCCCGTTCATGGCCGGCGGCTTCGCGTGGACCGGCATCGACTACCGCGGCGAGCCGACGCCGCACGAATGGCCGAGCACGGGCTCGTTCTTCGGCATCATGGACCTGTGCGCGTTCCCGAAAAACGCGTACTGGTTCCGCCAGGCGCAGTGGCTGAAGGGCCGCCCCGTTGTCAAGCTGATGCCGCACTGGAACTGGGCCGGCAAGGAAGGCCAGCCGATCAAGGTACGCGTCGCCACCAACGCCCACCACGTGCGGCTTCTGCTGAACGGCGCCGTCGTCGGCGAGCAGGACGTCGACCCGGTCGCCATGGCGACGTTCCAGGTGCCGTACGCACCGGGCAAGCTGGAAGTGGTGGCGCTCACAGGCGGCGCCGAAGTCGGCCGCGACAGCGTCGTGACGAGCGGCGCCCCGGCCCGCGTCGTGCTGACGCCGGACCGCGCCGCGCTGGCGGGCGACGGCGCCGATGCGGTGCCGGTCACGGTGAGCGTCGTCGACGCGCAAGGCCGCACGGTGCCCGACGCCAACCTGCACGTCCGCTTCGACACGGACGGCCCCGGCGCGATCATCGGCGTGGGCAATGGTGACCCGAATTCGCACGAGTCCGAGAAGGCGCCCGAGCGCAATCTCTACAACGGCCTGGCGCAAGTCATCGTGCAGGGCCGCCGCGCCGGCCACGGCACGCTCACCTTGCGTGCGTGCGCCGACGGGCTGGAAACGGGCGAGACCGTGCTGGACGTGCGCGCCGTGACGCCGATCCCGGCCGTGGCCGAAGCCCAGCCGGTGGTGCGCCCGGCACCGTGGCGCACGTCGCCGGCCCAGGACGCCCGCCCCGACCCGAACCTCGTGCTGGCCGACAACGACATGAACAGCTGGGGCTGGGGCGAACCGCCGCTCAGGCAGGCGGCCGAGGCCCTTCCCTGGCGCACCTATCGCGCCACGTTCGAGCTGCGCGGCGACCGCAACGACGGCCACGCCCGCCTCGTGATGCGCGAAATTGCCGGCAAGGCGGAAGTGTGGGCGGACGGCGTCAAGCTCGGCGAGAAGACGTCGTTCGCGCCAGGGCCGCTGACGCTGACCCTGCCCAAGGGTGCCGCGCAGCGCACGCTCACCGTGCTCGTGCAATCGCAACCGGACCAGCCGTCCGGCCTCACCGGCGAGGTGGTGATCGAACGGGGCACGCCATGACCCCGCGGCCGCTCGTGCTCGCCCTCGCGCTTGCCCTGGCGGCCGGCGCCGGCGCCGGCGGCGCGCGCGCCGACACCATCACCGTGCACGATGCGCGCACGCTGGCTGCGGCACTGGACCGGGCCCGTACCAACAAGCGCATCGACCGCATCGAACTGGCCGCCGGCGTCTACGCACTGGCGGCGCCCATCGTCATCGGAGAGGGCCTGTCGGGGCGCGCCGGCCATCCGTTCGAACTGGTTGGCGCGCCGGGGACGCGCGCCGTGCTCAGCGGCGCGCTGCCGTTGCCGGCGCTGCGCTGGCAGCCGTGGAAGAACGGCATCTGGCGCGCACGCTACAGTGGCCCCGCGTTCCAGCGCCTGTGGCTGGACAGCCGGCCGCTCGTGCGCGCGCGCTACCCCAACGCCGCGCCGGACCAGCACGCCCTCGTGGGCGCCTTTGATGCCACCGCGCCAGAACGCGTGGCGCGCTGGCACGATCCGGCCGGCGCGGTGCTGCATGCGCTGCACGGCCTGGGCTGGGGCGGCGTGCAGGTGCCTGTCCTCGGCAAGGACGCGCACGGCGGCTTGCTGTACGGCGACCAGGTCGGCAACAACCGCGCGCTGCCGCCCAGCGCGCGCGACCGCTGGGTCGACAACGTGTTCGAGGAACTCGACGCCCCCGCCGAATGGTTCCACGACCGCAACAACGGCTGGTTGTACTTCAAGCCGCTCGCGCCCGGCCGTCCGCCAGCCCGCGGGTTCCGCGCCGGCGCGCAGGAAGCGCTGGTGCGCATCGAAGGCCGCGGCAACGACGTGAGCCACGTCACCGTCCGCAACCTCGTGTTCGAAGATACCGAGCCCACGTTCCTGAAGGCGCGCGAGCCGCTGCTGCGCTCGGACTGGAAATTCAGTCGGATCGGCGCCGTGACGGTCGAAAACGCGCGCGACGTGCGCATCGCGGACTCCGAATTCACCGACCTGGGCGGCCATGCCGTCGTCGTCAACGGACGGGCCGCTCACGTGACCGTCGCGGGCAACCACATCCACGCCATCGGCGGCACCGCGGTGGCGTTCGTCGGGCGCCCGCAAGCCGTGCGCTCGCCGCTGTTCGAATACCACGACAGTCTGGCCCTGGCGGCGATCGACCGCACGCCGGGACCGGCGTCCGACGCCTATCCCAAGGATTCTTCCGCCGAGGACAACCTGATCCACGACATCGGCATCATCGACAAGCAGGCCGCGGGCGTGGAGATCGCGATGGCCGCGCGCATCACGGTCGACCACAACACGATCTACGACACGCCGCGCGCCGGCATCAACGTCGGCGACGGCACATGGGGCGGGCACCGCATCACGCACAACGACGTGTTCGACACCGTGCTCGAATCGGGCGACCACGGCGCGTTCAACAGCTGGGGGCGCGACCGTTACTGGCACCCGGACCGCGCCGAGATGGACCGGCGCGTGGCGGCCGAACCCACGCTGCCCCTGCTCGACGCCCTGGAACCCATCGTCATGCGGTACAACCGCTTCCGCTGCGACCACGGCTGGGACGTCGATCTCGACGACGGCGCCTCGAACTACGTCATCGACCACAACCTGCTGCTGCACGGCGGCCTCAAGCTGCGCGAAGGCGTTGCGCGCATCGTGCGCAACAACATCCTCGTCAACAACACCTTCCATCCGCACGTGTGGTTCGCCGCCAGCGGCGATGTGTTCGAACAGAACGTCGTGATGGCGCCCTACCAGCCGGTAGACATCAAGCACTGGGGCCGCAGCGTGAACCGCAACCTGTTCACGACGTCGGCGGCGCTCGCGTCCGCGCGGCACGCCGGCACGGACGCCGATTCGCAAGTGGGCGATCCGGCCTTCGCGCATCCGGCCGCCGGCGACTACACGGTGACCAACACGGCCCTGGCCGCCGCCGTGGGCTTCAGGAATTTCGCGATGGACGACTTCGGCGTGCGTCCCGCGCGCCTGAAGGCGCTGGCGCGCGCGCCACGGTTTCCCGCCCCGGCGGCGCCGGCCGAACCCGCGGCAGCCGCTGCGCCGCAACGGTTCGCGGGCATGACGCTGAAACGCGTGCAGACGGCGGGCGAACAGTCCGCGGCCGGCCTCGGGTCCATCGCCGGCGTGCTGGTGCTGGCCGTCGACCCGGACAGCGCCGCCGCGGCCGCCGGCTACCGGGCGCGCGACGTGATCGTCGGCGCCGCCGACGGCACGCCGCTGGACGACGTGGCCGCGCTGCGGACGTGGCTGGACGGCGCCGCATCGACTGGCGAACTGGTCGTCGTGCGCGACCAGGCCCGCCGGCGCCTGCCGCCGCCGCACCCGTAAGGCAACCGGACCCTGGAACGAAAAAACGGAGGCGCATGGCCTCCGTTTTTCATTGGGCGCGAACCCGATCAGTACCGGCGCCGGCGCGCCATGAACGCTGCCGCAATCCCGCCCAACAGGAGCGGCAAGGTGCCGGGCACCGGCACCTTGCCGCTCGCGACGCCGGCGTCTTCCACCTGGATGTTGTCGATCTGGTTGAATACGCCCGAGCTCAGACGCAATTCGCCGATGCCGCGCAGCGCCGTGTCCCAGATGCCGGCATCCGCCAGCATGCCGCGCGGGCTGCCGTCGGCCGACACTGCGCTGCCGTCCGTGTAGTAATCGAAGCCGAGCAGGTCGAACAGGCCGCCGCCGATCCGGGTCAGCGTGACGAACGTGCCGCTGCCGTTTTCCATGCCGTCGTGCCAGTTGAACGTCTGCGGCTCGTACGTGCCGTCGCTGATATGGGCGGCGCCGGCGTCGGCGCCGGGCGCATTCAGGGTCAGCTGGTATCCGGCTTCCCGGTAGGTGAGATTCGTTCCGTCGTAGCGCATGCTCGACGCCAGCGGGAAGCCGTCGCCGTAGACGAAGTCGGTCAGGCCGTCGAATGTCAGGACGGTGGCGCCGGCGCCGGATGCCGCGGCGCCCAGGACCAGGACGGCGGCGATTTTTTTCAGGTTCATTGCATGTCTCCAGATATAAAATGATGGTCGGTGGACCGGTCCCGCCGCGTGCAGCGGACAGGACCGGTCCGGTACGTCAGTAGCTGAACAGGACGCCGCGGCCGCCGCCGCTCAGGTACAGGCGGCCGGGCACGTTCTGGTCGGCGGCGAGCGTCGACATGCCGCCGAACTGGTGCTTGTCGTCGTTGAAGCGGGTCCAGGTGACGCCGCCGTCGTCGGATCGGTGCACGCCCCACACGCCGTTCACGACGCCCGAGACGTAGATGGACGCCGAGTACTTCGCCCCGGCCGGTGCCTTGCCCAGGGCGATGGACGTGGCGCCGTACGCGGTGGGCTCATACGCGCTATTTGGGCCGAACACCGGCTGCGCCGCGGCGAGCTGGGTCCAGGTCGCGCCCGAATCGCTCGAGTGCAGGATGTGGAACCCGTCGACCAGCCAGACATCGCCTTCCTGGTACGGGTTGACCGCGATGGACGTCAGGTAGAACTGGTTCAGGGCGGCGCCGCTGGACAAGAACGCCGTGCTTTCGCTGAATGTGTGGCCGCCGTCGGTCGAAGTGTAGAAGCGGGTCTTCTCCGACCACTGCTGCCACCAGGCGCCGCCCGAGTTATACGCGTACACCTTGTTCGGGTTCTTGCGGTCCGCAACCACGGTGTAGTTGCGGTTCACCCATGCGTTGGGCAGCGGCGGCAGGTTCGTGTAGGTCCAGGTCTTGCCGTAGTCGGTCGTGTAGGCCGGCACCGCCTTGGACGGCGCCCACACCATATTGCCGGGCTTGGTGACGGCGATGCTCGAGCCGTCGCCCGGGCTGGCCGCCGCATCCGGGTGATTGGTAGGGAACACGGTCCATGTCACGCCGGAGTCGGTCGAATAGGCGCCCATCTGGTTCGGGGTCTGCCAGTTGGGAGAACCCAGCGTGGCGATGAAGGCAGGATTCGACCAGGCCACGTCCGCGCTGTAGGTGCTGTCGAACCCGCCGATGCTGCGTGTGGGTGCCTTGAACAGTTCGGTTTGCACGCTCGTGCCGACGTCCATCGCGGCGCGGATCAGCGAGTAGTTGGCGCCCGGCGGCGGCGCGACCAGGGCCTTGGTCGCCACTTCCTCGATGCCGTTGACCGAAACGGTCCAGGTCGGGGTCGCCGCCGACGCGTTGTGCGTTTCCCAGACGCCGCCGCCGCACACGTGGAGGATGTGGTCGCGGTCGTTCGGATCGATCTCCACGTCGTCGATCCAGCCGGAGAAGCCGCCGTCCGGACTGTGCGGCATCATCGCGGCGATTTCGCGCCAGGTCGCGCCGCCGTCGTCGGACAGCTGCACGGCCGGCATGCCGTTCCAGTTGCCCCAGGAATTCGTGACGCCCAGCGCGATGCGGGTGCCGGCGCCGGTGCCCGACACCGACAGGCCGCCCATGCCGAAGCTCGTCCACTGGGTGGCGTCGTAGTGTTTCAGCAAGGTCCAGTTGGCGCCGTCGAACTTGTATAGCGACGCCGGGCCGCCAGCGCCCGGACCGGTGCCTTTCGTGAACGCCACGTACATCATGCCGTCCTTGGCGCGCACCATGTGCGGCACGTAGAAGCCTTTCACGTCGGCCGGAACGGCGATGCCGGTCCACGTGGCGCCGCCGTCGGTCGTCTTGTACATGTTGAAGCCGAGGCCCGCGACGCTGGCATAATCGGGGGCGACTGCCGTGTAGATGACCTGCGTGGCGGTGCCGGTGCCCTTGGTCGACGTGTCGAAGATCACCTGCTCGATACCGACCGGCGACCTGCCATCGGCGGCATTGATCTGGTCCTGCGTCATTTTCAACGGCGACAGCGCAGTCACCTGCTGCCAGGTCTGACCGCGGTCGGGGCTCTTCCACAGGCCGTCCGTGCGCGAGCCGTAGAACAGCGTTGCCGGATTGTTCGGGTCCACCATCAGGCGCTCGCCGACGGCGCGGCCCTGGTTATTGCTGCCCGCCGAGAACGGCAGGTCGACGTGTTGCCAGTTGTCGCCGCGGTCGGTCGAGATGTACAGGCGGGCATCAGGTTTGTCCGAGACGTACAGGCCGGAGACCATGTAGACGCGCTGGTCGTCGTTCGGGTCGACGGCCATGCTTTCGCTGTTATGGTAAAAGCCGTCGTCGTTGCCGAAGCCGTCCGTGATCGCCACCCACGACGCGTTGGCGGGATTCCAGCGGTAGGCGCCGCCGATGTCGGTACGCGCGTACAGGACGTTCGGGGTGGTCGGGTGGAACACCAGGCCGGGAACGTAACCGCCGCCGCCGAACTTCACGCTGGCCCAGCGGGTTACCTTGGCGATGTCGGCGCCGCCGCCGGACGCGCTGCCGATCGTGGCCGCGAGGGACGGCGCCTGTGCGGATGGGCCGTTACCGCTGCCGCAGCCCGCCACCAGGCCCGCTACTGCGCAGGCGACGGCTACGGCGAGAGTGTGCTTCTTCATGCTTGGTCTCCAAGAAATGTCTGTGTGATGAATGGGCGGCATGGCGATGCCGCGTCGCGCAGTCCGAACCCTTCAGGGTCGACACATTCTGTTGTCGCCCCATACATACCGCAATGATGAAAAGCCTCAACCGATAAACGAAATCCTGGACCATGCGCAGACGGCGGCATAAAGAAAAACACCGGCGCCGGATTGTTTTCTTCCGATCGCCATGTCCGCCGTAATCGGCAGGGATCGACGGTGTTAACATCCGCGCGCGCCGTATGCGCCGTCAGACACTCACAGGAAAGCACGATGAAACTTCGAAACCACACCAGGACCGCCGTGGCGGTGGCCGTCGCCATGGCGTTGTCGCTGCATGCGCGAGCGGCGCCGGCCGACGCGGGCGCGCGGGCACGGGCGCTGCTGGCCCGCATGACGCTGGAAGAAAAAGCCGGCCAGCTGCAAAGCGATTCGCCCGCCATCGCGCGGCTCGGCATCCCGCGCTACAACTGGTGGAATGAAGGATTGCACGGCGTCGCCCGGGCCGGCGACGCCACGGTCTTCCCGCAGGCCATCGGCCTGGCCGCGACCTGGAACAGCGCGCTCGTCGAGCGCGTCGCGGACACGGTGTCCACCGAGTTCCGCGCCAAGTACCTGCAGACCGTCGATGCCGACGGCGGCACCTCCATCTACCGCGGCCTCACGGTGTGGTCGCCCAACGTCAACATCTTCCGCGATCCGCGCTGGGGCCGAGGCCAGGAAACCTATGGCGAAGATCCGTACCTGACCGCGCGCATGGGTGTGGCCTACGTGCGCGGCCTGCAGGGCGATCCCGCCGCGCCGAAGGTCTCGGCCACCGTCAAGCACTTCGCCGTGCACAGCGGCCCCGAATCGGACCGCCACAAGGAAGACGTGCATCCGTCGCCGCACGACCTGACCGAGACATACCTGCCGGCCTTCCACGCCACCGTGACCGAGGGCCATGCCCTGTCGGTCATGTGCGCCTACAACGCTGTCGACGGCGTGCCGGCCTGCGCCAGCGCGCCCCTGCTCAAGGACACCCTGCGCACCGCATGGCAGTTCAAGGGCCACGTGGTGTCCGATTGCGGCGCCGTCGCGGACATCCACATGAGTTGGGCGCACCACTACGTCGACACGCCCGAACGGGCCGTGGCGGCGGCCGTCGAGGCGGGTACCGACGTGATGTGCGAATTCGGCGGCAGCCCGACGGCGGCCCCCGCCACCACGGTGCGCGCGGTACGGCAAGGCCTGCTGGCCGAGGCCGACGTCGACCGCGCCGTGCAGCGCCTGCTGGAAGCGCGCATCCGCCTCGGGCTGCTGGCGGCGCCGGCCGACCGGCCGTTCAAGGACATCACCGCCGACGACGTCGACACCCCCGCCGACCGCCGGCTGAACCTGGAAGCGGCGCGCCAGTCGCTGGTCCTGCTGAAGAACGACGGCCTGCTGCCGTTGAAGCAGGCGCCGCATCGCATCGCCGTGATCGGTCCGAACGCCAACAGCGTCGACGCCCTGGTCGGCAACTACAACGGCACGCCGTCGCATCCCATCACCGTGCTGGCGGGCATCCGCGCGCGCTTCCCACAGGCGCAGGTGACGTATATCGAAGGCACGGGCTGGGTGGCCCCGCCGCTGCAGGACGTACCGCCCGACAGCCTGTGCGTCGACGCCGCCTGCACGCGGGCGGGCATCGAGCTCGCGCACTTCGACAACCTGGACCTGGACGGCGCGCCGGCCACCGTCGAGACGGTGACGAAGGCCGAGTTCAAATGGGGCTGGCCGAACGCGTTCGACCACAAGACCTCCGCGCGCTGGAGCGGCTACCTGCGCGCCGGCGAAAGCGGCCCGCACGATTTCCGCCTGAAGAGCAATTCCGGCTATCGCATCCGCATCGACGGCAAGCTGGTCACCGACATGTGGGACCTGGCCTGGCCGACGTCGAAGACGGCCATCGACCTGGTGGCCGGGAAGGTGTACCGGATCGAGATCGAAGCCCAGCAGACGGGCTGGGACGGCGACCAGCGGCTGCAATGGACCACCCCCGGCTTCGATGATACGGCGGCGCTGGACGCCGCGCGCGACGCCGACCTGGTGGTCTACGTGAGCGGCCTGGACTGGCAGCTGGAGGGCGAGGAAATGACGGTGCGCGCGCCCGGTTTCGCCGGTGGCGACCGCACCAGCATCGACCTGCCGGCGCCGCAGGAAGCGCTGCTGGAGCGGCTGGGCGCGCTCGGGCGGCCGATGGTGCTGGTGAACATGAGCGGCAGCGCGATGGCCCTGAACTGGGCGGACGGCAAGGTGCCCGCGATCGTCCAGGCCTGGTATCCGGGCGGCGAAGGTGGCCAGGCCGTGGCCGAACTCATCGCCGGCGACTTCAGCCCGGCAGGCCGCTTGCCCGTGACGTTCTACAAGACCGTCGCGGACCTGCCGCCGTTCAAGGACTACGCCATGCGCGGGCGCACCTACAAGTACTTCAAGGGTGTGCCGCTGTACCCGTTCGGTCATGGCCTCTCGTACACGCACTTCACGTACACGCTGGACAAGGGCGCGCCGAAGACGGTGTGTGCCGGCTGCGCGGTCAAGGTCGCCGTCGACGTGAAGAACGACGGCGCCCGCGCGGGGGACGAGGTGGTGCAGGTGTACGTCCGGCGCCCCGGCGCCGCTGCACCGAACAGCACCCTGGTCGGCTTTACCCGCATCGCGCTCGCGCCGGGCGAGACGCGCCGGGTAAGTTTCGCGCTGGACGGCAAGGCTCTGAGTACCGTCGACGCGGCCGGCAAGCGGATCGTCGAGGCAGGGCCCGCCGACGTGTGGATCGGCGGAGGCCAGCCGGCCGGGCCGACGGTCGCGCGCACGGCGTCCGGCGTGGCGTTGCGAATGCGCGTGGAGGGACGGCGCAGCCTGCCCCAGTTCTGACGTAAAAAAAGCCCGGAACCCAGTTCGGCGCCGGGCTCCGGGCTGGCGCGGCACGCCGCGTCACTCCTGCAGGGCGACGACCGCGATGGATTTCGCCGGCAGGTGCAGCACCAGCTTGCCGTTCGTGGCCCGCGCCGCGAACGGCGCCGGCGCCACGGCGTTGGGCGCCGCGAACGTGTTGTGCGCGTCCATCGCCGCCGCCGTGAGCACGGTGCCGGTGGCGCCCCTGGCCGCGATGCCGCCGACGTCGACATCGGCCGTCTCGCGCGGGTCGGTGTTGGCGAGCGCGAGGTACAGCTTGCCGTCCCGGGCGCGCGCGGCGGACGCGCTGACGGCCGGGATGCTCACGTCGCCGAACGTGTAGCGCGGATTGTGCGCGAGCGTCACCGGCACGGACACCGCATCCTGGAACGGCACGTACATCTTGAAGACGTGATAGGTCGGCGTCAGCACCATCCTGGCGCCGTCCGTGCGGATCATCGCTTGCAGCACGTTCACCATCTGCGCGATGCTGGTCATGCGCACGCGGTCGGCATGGGCGTGGAAGATGTTGAAATTGAGCGCCGCGACCATGGCGTCGCGCACCGAATTTTGCTGCACGAGGAAGCCCGACCGGCTGCCTTCCTCCGCGTCGTACCACGTGCCCCATTCGTCGACCGCGAACATCAGCTTCTTCTGCGGATCGTGCTGGTCCAGCCTGTCCGCATTGGCGGCGATGAAGCCGTCCATCCGCTGGGTCTGGCTCAGGGTCCAGATCCAGCGGCTCTCGTCGAAACCGGTCGCGCCGTACTTGCCGTTCTTGTCCGCGCCGGGCGACGTGTAGTAGTGAAACGAAATGCCGTTGGCACGCACGCCCCACCCGTAGATATGCTGGCTCAAATAATCCGTCCAACTCGTATCGTCGTCGTGGCCGCCCGCGGCGATGAATTGCGTGTCGTTGCCGGCGCCGGGATGGACGAAGGTGGCAAAGCGGCGGTAGGCGTCGGCGTACTGTTCCGGCCGCATATTGCCGCCGCAGCCCCATGCCTCGTTGCCGATGCCGAAGAACGCGACCCTGTACGGCGCCGGATGGCCGTTGCGGGCGCGGAGCCGGGCCAGGCTGGAATTGCCGCCCGCCGTCATGTATTCCATCCACTCCGACATTTCCTGCACGGTGCCGGTGCCGAGGTTGCCGTTGACGTAGGCGGCGGCGCCAAGCTGGCCGACGAGGTCGAAGAATTCGTCCGTGCCGACCTCGTTGTGTTCGTCGACGCCGCCCCAGTTGGTATTGATCCGCACCGGCCGTTGCGCGCGCGGGCCGATGCCGTCGCGCCAGTGGTACTGGTCGGCGAAACAGCCGCCCGGCCATCGCACGAGCGGCACGTGCAAGGCCTTCAGCGCGCCCACGACGTCGTTGCGCCAGCCGCGCGTGTTAGGGATGCGCGAGTCCGGCCCCACCCACAGCCCGCCGTAGATGCCGGTGCCGAGGTGCTCGGCGAACTGGCCGTAGACATATTTGCTGATGACGGGGCCCGGTCTGGCGGCCTCGATCGTCAACCCGATCTCCGCCGCCGCGGCACGGCCGGCGAACGCCGCGATCACGCAGGCGGCGAGCGAGGACAACTTGATGGTCTTCATGCGGATCATAAGAAGTTCAATACGTGCGCAAGCGGATTTTCAGGATGGTCGGCCGGCCCGTGAAATTCAGACCGTGGTCGGTCTGGTCGCCGTTCCAGTTACGCTCCATGACCCATTTGCCCTGCGTGTCGAAACGCCCCTCCTCGACGCGCGCGAACATGAACGGCTTGCCGGCGTTGGGACCGGTCGGCCAGAAGTGCAGGCGGATGTGCTGCCCGATCACGACGAACTCGTCGGGGCCGATCTGCGCCATCGCCATGCTCCCGGACGGCGATTCGGTGCCTGGCGGGATGTCCGCGAGGTTGATCGGATCGGGCTGGCCGCCCAGCTGCCATTCGCGGAACGATGCGGTGACGCCCCAGTTCTTCATCTCCAGCGGCTGCGCCTTGCGGTCCTCGCCTTCCGCGATGCCGTAGGTGCGCCCTTCCAGCGCCCATTGGCCCCACAGCGGCACGAGCGAGCGGAACGCCTCGTAGATCGTGCCGAACGGCTCCGCCATGGTCTTGTCCTTTTGCTTGGAACCGAGCGGGTAGTTGCTGTAGTCGGCGTAGTCGACGCCGAACGGCGCCACGCCGATCGCGCCGCGCCCGAGGATCTGCAACAGGTAGCGCGCATACTGCTTCGCATTGCCCATCTCCGGCACGAACAGCGCGTTGTCGGGGCGCTGGAACTGTTTCAGGACGGCCGTGACCTTGTTCGATTCCGACATGTAGATGTCGGGCGCGGCGATGTCGATGTGCGGGGCGGCGGCCTTGTAGATGTCGACCACGTCGTAGACCGGGCCGCCGCTGGAAAAGTTGTTGTGCCACGGTGCCAACGGCTCGACCGGGTCGCGCAGCGCATTGTTCACGTACATCGGCAGGTCGTACACGGCGCGCCCCGCCTTGGCGACTTCCTCGATGTAGCTGGCGATCGCGTAGGCGTGGAAGTACTCGTCGGCATACGGGCCGTAGACTTCGGACCAGTTGCCGCTGGCGGCGCCGGGCACCGGCGACTTCTTGTGCGCCAGCACCGCCCGCGGCACCGGCTGGCGGAACAGCGCTTCGGCTTTCGGGCCGAAATCGCGCACGGTGCCGTAGGTGCCCACTTCGTTCTCGACCTGCACCATGATCACGGTGTGCCGCGCGTCGTCGATCTTCTTCAGGTGCGTCATCATTGTCACGAACGCCTTCGTATCGGCCTTCAGGGTCTGCTCGCTCAGCGGCGTCAGGCAATAGCTGTCCTTGCCGTCCTTGGCGATCATGCGCGGGAAGCGCCGGTTGTCGAACTTGACCCACTCCGGCGTGTACGCGGGGCCCGTGTTCTTCCAGGTGCCGAACCACAGCAGGACGAGGCGCACGCCCTTCTCGCGGGCCTGGGCCACCAGCGTGTCGACGTAGCTGAAATCGAACTTGCCTTCGACCGGTTCGATCTGCTCCCAGGCCACCGGGATCTCGAGCGTGTTGGCGTGGGCGTCCTTGACGGCGGCCCAGACCTTGCCCAGCGCGCCCGGATAGTTGCTTGAATTGTGCGCCTGCACGCCCAGCATGGTGAACGGCTTGCCGTCGACCATCAGTGCGTAGTGGCCGTCGTGCTGGACGAGGCGCGGCATGGGCGGGTTCGCCGCCGGCGCGGCAGCGCACGCATACGTGGTGGACAAGGCGAGCGCGCACAGGGCGGCCAGCAGTGGATTTGAAGTTTTCTTCATACGATCGGGTGTGGATGGGTTAAATGGAATGGCCTCCCGCGACCGGCGACGGTCGCGGGAGGCCTGTCCCGGAAGGAAAGCGCTTAGAACGTGTAGTTCAGCTGGGCTGCGAAGGTGCGGCCGGTGTAGAACGCCGAGCGCAGTTTCATGCCGATGCCTTGCTGCATGTACTGCTTGTACACCTGGTTGGTCAGGTTGCCCACCTGGCCACCGACGCGCAGGTTGTCGGTGAGCTTGTACTGGAAGCCGAGGTCGAGCTGGCCGTACGCGCCGCCCCAGGTCGGCAAGCCGTAGTTGACCGAGTACGCGTTGCCGTTGTTCGGGCTGGCCGGGTTGCGGTCGATGCCATCGTTGCCTGCCGTGCCGTACGCGTTGGTCGACTGCAGGTACTTGTCGCGCCAGCTGTACGCGAGACGCATCGACAGCGGGCCCTTGTCGTACAGCAGTGCCAGGTTGTAAGCCGTCTTCGACAGGCCCGACAGCGGCATGTTGCCGAACACCCGGCCGTCGGTATCGCAGCCCTGCAGGTTGCGGATCGTATTCGCCTGCAGCGTATCCTTCGGCGTGCACCAGGTGCCGTTGACCGGGTCATGATACGTGGTGGTGCTGTCGATGTACGTAAAGTTGCCCGATACGCCCAGGCCGGAGAACACGCCCGGCAGCTTGTCGAAGTAGGTCTGGAAGGCCGCCTCGACGCCGCTGACGCGGGCGTCCATGCCGTTGACGGGCCCGTTGACCATGAAGTCGTACGACTTGCCGTCCACGTCCTTGAGCGGGTAGACCGTGGTCTGGGTGATGATCAGGTCCTTGAGGCGCTTGTTGAACACACCCAGCGTCGCCGAACTGGCCTTGCCGAAGTAGTACTCGGCCGTCAGGTCCATATTGGTGGTCATGACCGGCTTGAGCCCCGTATTGCCGCGCAGGCTGCCGTTGTACGAGATGGAGTCGACCACCGGCTGCTGGTTGTCACCCGGCGGTGTATGGGTCTTGACGTCCATGTTCAACGTCGTGTACGCCTGCAGCTGGTAGAAGTCCGGCCGCGCCATGCCGCGCGACAGCGCCGCGCGGAATTGTAGCTTGTCGTTGACCTTCAGGCGCAGGTTCAGGCTCGGCAACACCCGCGTATAGCTGTTTTCGAAGGTCTGCTTCTGGGACGAGGCCGGAATGTCCGGCACGCCCGGCAGCAGCGGCTTCTTCGGCGGATCGAACAACGTGTAGCCCACCGACTGGGGATTGGTGCGGACCACGCGCACACCCACATTGCCGTCGATCGGGTAAGGGGCCTTGTCGAACGTGAAGCGTAGCTGGGCGTAGGCCGCATGGGTGCGTTCGTGCTGCTCGTTCAGGCCAGTGGCGTCGCCGAACGGCGGCAACTTGAAGCTGCAGTCGTTGGTGCGCCCGGTCGCATTGGCTTCGTTGCACAGCGTCGTGTAGTAGGTGTGCAGCTTGGTGATCGCGTCGATCGAGCCGGTCAACGAAGCGTCCGGCACGATCACCGGCGCCGGCGCCGACATGGTTCCGCCAAAGAAGTTACCGAAGTCGTGCAGGTGGACGTTGCCCGAGAAGCGCGGATCGCCAAGGCCGGCAAACTGGGACAGCGGCTGCCACGATGCGTTGCCGACCGCCCACCCTTGCGTGATCTGGGTCCATTCCGAGTCGTGGGTGGACTGCGTCAGCGCCGAGCGGTCGGTGAAGCGCAGACCGAAACGCACGTCGTTCAGCACGGGGCCGTCGAACGTGTACTTGGCGTCGATGCGCCCCGTGTTCATCTTCGCCGTCGCCACGTCGTGGTGCACCTGGGTGAAGCCCCAGTAGTAGTGGGACGGATCGGCCAGGTAATCCCTGGCCTGCTGGTTGAAAGAGAACGTCGGGAGGCTGCCGCGCAGGTCCATCGTCTCGGACGGCACCCAGCCGCCGAGGCCGACCGTGTTGTCGTAGCCGTCGGTTTGCGCCTGCACGTGCTGCAGGTCGGCCTTGAGGGTCCACGCGTCGGTGGCACGCCACGTGCCGGACCACGACACGTCGCGCGTGTCGGAATCGCGGCCGCTCGCGCGCGCGTCGGTGCCGAAGCCGAGGCCGGAGCCGAAGCCCGGGCCGCTGTTCGTCTGATCGCGCAGCGTGCCGGCCAGCAGGGCGCCATGCTCGTCGAAGGTGGCGCCCGGATCGACTGTCAGCGTGGCCGGGCTCGTTCCGGCGAAGTAGGAGTTCTCGCCCGTATGCATCTTGTACTTCGAGCGCAGGAAGGTCACGTACGACATGAAGTCGCCCTTCTTCCACTGCACCGCGCCGTACAGGCCGTCGCGGGTGCGCTCATAGGTGTTCTGGCCCCAGCCCGAGCCCGGGGTCACCCAGCGCCGCGTCGTGTCGCCGGCGACCAGGTCGTCGCGCGAGATGTACGGGTTGATCGACAGGCTGTCGCTCTGCGTCGCGATCTTCGAGTGCGCGACGTCGAGCAGCACGCCGACCTGGCCGAAGCGGGTGTCCCAACGGTTCGAGAACAGGCCGGACAGCGATGGCGGCGACGTCTTCTTGCGCAGCGACGACGTCGAGATGTCGGTCGACAGCGCGATCTTGCGGCCCTTGGCATCGAACGGCAGCGCGGTGCGCAGGTTCACGAGGCCGCCGATGCCGCCTTCGATCTGCTCGGCGGACGGGTTCTTGTAGACGTCCACGCCGGCCATCAGCTCGGGCGGCACGTCCTCGAAGCTCAACGCCCGCCCGCCGTTGGCGGAGAACGCGTCGCGGCCGTTGAACTCCGAGCGGACTTGGCCGGCGCCCAGGCCGCGGATCGACACGCCGGTGCCTTCGGCGGCGAAGTGCGCGATGCCGTCGCCCACCCCTTGCTGCGGGTCGACGCGGTTCATGGTGCGGTCGATGGTCACGCCCGGCATGCGCTGCAACACCTCGGTCACCGACTTGTCGGGCAGTTTGCCGATGTCGTCGGCCACCACCGAGTCAACGATCTCGTCCGCGTTCTTCTTGATGTTCTGCGCCGATTCGAGCGCCCCGCGCTGGCCGAGCACGACCACGGTGGCCGGTTCGGTCTGCGCCAGTACGGCGCCGCTTGCCAACAGGGCGAGCTGCGCGACGCCGATGGCGATCGCGGTTTTCTTCGTATTCTTCACCTTTGAGTCTCCATTTTATCTTGAGGATGTCCCGACCGCGCATGCAAACGTCCGCCGGGCGTCGCGCCGGCTTGGCTGCGCGGCGACACCGGCTGTGCATGACGGTCCATTGCATTCTGATCGGCCGGATTTCCTGCGACAATGACGAAATCCATCAGACAATCCACGAAAAAATGGATCGCTGCATCGCGGCGGGGCGCGCGGCCGCGCCCGTTTTCATTGCGTCGCCTTGACGATCATGTCGATGACGTCGGGATCCAGCCGCGCGCCCGTTTTACGGTCGATCATGCCGCCGGTATCCCAGTACACGGGCACCAGGCCGTGCCGGTAGGCCGAGCGCGTGATGTACCGGTCCCACGCCTTGCGGTAGGCGTCCATGCCGGGATACCCGGCTTTCATGCCCGCGCCGTATTCGCCGAGGATGACCGGCACGCCCTTGTCGCCGAACGTGGTCTTCATCTTCTGGAATTCGGCGTCGGCCCAGGATTCGTTGGCCCAGGTTTCCACGGCCGACGGGTCAGTCGCCGTCGCTCCCCACTGCCAGATCTTGCTGTCGTTGTTGAGCGTGAAATCGTACGGATCGTAGTAGTGCACTTCCATGAACAGCCGGTTGGCGACCGTGTCCTTGGGCACCGTATTGAAGGCGGCGGTGTTGTCGATGTTGGTGAAGTAGCCCTGCACCACCAGGTGGCGCAGCGCGTTGTTGCCACCGGTCGCGCGCACGGCATTCACGAACGTCTGATTGAAGCCGTTCTGCACGGCGGCATATTCGGCCGTCGGCGGACCGTAGGTATTATCCTGGCCGACTTCGTTGGTGCCCGCGAAAAGCAGCGTGTCGTCGTCGTCCTTGAACGCGGTGGCGATCTGGGTCCAGAATTTCGTCAGCCTGGCGTTGATGGCCGCCTGCCTGTCGTAGGTCGGGTGATTCATCCATCCGCCATCCCAGTGGATGTTGATGATCGCGTACAGCCCCGCATTGTGGGCATAGTCGACCACCTGGCGGACATGGGCCAGCCAGGCCGCGCCGATATGATCGTCGGCGTCGGCATACTGGCTCCACGAAATCGGAATACGCACGGTCCTGAAACCGGCCGCCTTGTACGCGCTCATGAGCGCCTGCGTCGGCACCGGGTTGCCCCACGCGGTTTCGTTGGGAATGGCTTCTAGCGTGTTGCCCAGGTTGATACCGGGCGACATCAGTCGCGCCAGTTCCGTGCTGCTCAGGTTGCGCATGCCGGACGCCGGCGCGGCCGCGACCGGCGTCGGGGCTTGTGCCGTGGCCGCTGGCGATGCAGCGCCGCCGTTGCCGGCGCCGTTGCCGCAGGCCGCAAGCCCGCCCGCCAGCGCCAGCGCGCTGGCGGTAAAGGTTTTTTTTAATGCCGTGTTCATTTGCCCGGTGCTCCCGCGCGCGTCAGCGTCACCAGCACCACGTCGTTGCCGCGCATCGGCACGGTCACGTCGAACGCGCCGCTCTTGCCGACCGTGACCGTGTGATCGGTCTCGGGGGCGTCCTTCGTGAGCGCACCCAGTTGCGCGAGCTGCTCCGGCGCCAGAGTCTTCGGCGCTCCCATCTCGATATAGGCCGTATAGGCATCGTTGGCGCGGTAGCCGGTGCGGCGGACCTGCATGCGGTATTTGCCCGCCTTCATGTGACTGAATCGCAGGGCGACCGGCGCGGCCGCGGTGGCCGGCACGACGCGGCTGAAGAACGGGCGGTTGCTGACCTTCTGGTCGGGCTGCTGGAAATCCCACACGAGTGCCGTCACGCCAGCGCCGTCGGACGTCGCGAGGGCTTGCGCATCCTTCAGTGGAATCTCGTTGCCCTGCAGGGCATGCAGATACTTGTAGGCGAACCAGGCGCTCTTGCGGATGCCCTGCGGGTTCATCAGGCCGAAACCGCCCTCGAACGGTTTCGTCGGCGGGCCCGGCTCTTCGAACAGGTCGGTGTAGGTCCAGTAGCTCATGCCCTGCACCATGCCGCGCGAGGCCATCAACTTGCTGAGGATGTAAGGTGCGCTGATGTAGGAATCGTGGACCAGGTCGCGTGGCGTGTAGCTCGTGCTCCACTCAGTGAAATACAACGGCAACCCGCGGAACCTGGTGGCGTCGATCTGCCCGCGCACGCGCCGCACGTCGCCGACGATGGCGTCGGGCGACGGCGACAGCTTGGTGTCGCCCTCGCCTTTCTCGTCGAGGAAACCGCCGTCGACTCCGTAGGTATGGGTCGTCACGAAATCGACGGCGGCGCCGCTGTGCGCCACATGGTCGAGGAATTCCGGCACCCAGGCGGCGCCCGCGGTCGACGGTCCGCCCACGCGCAATGCCGGGTCGATCGCCTTGATGGTATTGGCGGTCAGGTCGTACAGTTCGAAATACGCTTTCTGGTCAGCGCCTTCCCAGAAGCCCGCCAGGTTCGGTTCGTTCCAGACTTCGAAGAACCAGCTGCGCACTTCCGCCTCGCCGTAGCGCTGCTCGATGTGGCGGATGAAGGCCGCGACCAGGTCTTTCCATGCCGCCGGGTCCGGGTGCGACGTGTTGCCCGCCCAATAGAAGATCTGGTTGTTCGATGTCGCCATGGCCTTGGGCGTGAATCCCAGCTCCACGAACGGCTTGATGCGCCGCGCGAGGAGCTTGTCGTAGAGCTCGTCGAGCTTCGTCCAGTCGTAGACCGTCTTGCCGTCCTCGATCCGGACGGTCTTCAGCACGTCATGGAAAATCGCATGAAATCGAATGTAGCGGAACCCCAGTTCGTCGGCCGCCGTCTTCAGCTGCGCCATGCTGTCGTCGCGGATCAGCGTGCCCGGATAGTCGGAACCGACGGAGAGGTCGAAGAAGCGGTCGAGCGGCCTGAGGGCTTGCGCCGCGTCGAGCGCGATCGCGCGCGGTGCCCGTTGCTGCGCCTGTGCCGCCATGGGAAGGCCGATCGCGGCGAGCGCCGCGAGCCACGAATGCTGCCAATGTCTCATGCTGTTTCCTCTTGTCTTGATGGTCGGCGCATTGTGGAATGGCGCCACCTCGGCAGCAATGATGAAATCCCCCAGGTGGCCCACGAAATCCGGGTGTCGGCGCGAAAAAAAAGGCGGCAAGAGCCGCCTCGAAACCCACTGTTCAGCAGGAGGAGATAACGTCGGGTGGCGCGCGGTCGCACGTGGAGCCGGTGATGCGGCCGCAGCCGGTGAGACAGCATTTCCGCGCATGACAGGGCGAAAAGATACGCCACCTGACGAACCCATTCTACGGACCGCCTCCCGGCGTCGCTACTACGAAATTCGTCAACCGGCCGCTGAAATCCCGCAAGGAGTCGTCCGACGCGACCAAGGGCGAGCGCCCATGGCGTGAACCATGATGGGACAGGAATCCAACAATGATGCGGCGCCGGGAATCACGCCGACGCAAGCGCGCGGCCGACCTCACGATCCCATATTTTCGGGCGTGTCGTCGCGCAGCTTTCTGAAGGTCTTCGGCGTACAGCCGTATTCTTCCTTGAACAGCTTGTTGAAATAGGAGACGTTCCGGTAGCCCACGGCATAGGCGATTTCCGCCACGCTGGTATCTTCCTTTTCGCCCAACAGGCGGGCCGCTTCGGTCAATCTGAGCTTGTTCAAATAGGTGGAAAAGGTAAAGCCCAGCTCGGCCTTGAGAATCTCGTTGATCTTGTTCCGGTTGAGGCCGAGTTTGTTCACCATGGTCTCGACGTCGAGTTCCGGGTTGAGGTATTCCGTCGCCATGAACCGCAGGATGGCGCTCTCCTCCTTGTCCCTGTGCAGGTCCCGGGAAAGCTGCTGGTAGGCGACCAGGGGAATATCCCGTCGCATCTTATCCTTCACCTCCGCGAGCAGGATGCGGGGGTAGCGGCGGAAGAACCACAGGCCATAAGCGGGCCACGCAATGATCAAAAAGGCGCCAAACAAATATAAATAGCGCATGTCACGGCCATGCAAGACCATGTCCTTGATCTCGACCTTGGACAAGACACGGTAAGGACTTTGAAACGTACTGCTGATGGCGATCTTGGCGATCTCGTTCCGCTTATAATCTTGCTTCGCGAGGTTCATCTTGTACAAGTAAAACCACCACTGGTCGGTCCTGAGGCGCGCCAGATCGATCTCGACGTGGCCACCGCTCTCGCTGCAATAAAAGTAGGCGTACGGCAGACGATAGGTGATGTAGTCGCCCGGGGTGGATACCTTGTCCTCAAGCATCAGGAGGCCGAATTGCAGGGTGTTGGACGGCGCGCATTTGACGTCGAAGGAAGCCGTGCTGTAGCGCGACAGGTCCACGAGTGTCGGCTTGCCGGCGCGGTCGCGAAACGTCAGTTCCACCCTGGCGTAAGGGTACTCGACCGCCTTCACGACGTTGAACTCGAAATTCAGCATGGAAGCGTCGTCGAGCAACTTGATCGTCGATTGCCCTTTGTCCACGCCTGGCTCACTCTGCCACGGCAGACCGCTTTCCGCGGCGGGCAAGAGCGGCAGACGGATATACGTCCAATGCACGCAGATATAGCCGATGAGAATGCTTGCCACCACCAGACCCAACAGCCCGGCGATCGCCTTGTTGTAAAAACTCTGCATGAAAGTGTTGCCACCCCGACAAATGTACGCTGACCGATATCATCTCCGCCGCCGGGGAAAACTTACCCCGGCGCGATCGGTATGATGACAGGTGGTGTACGCATCTGTCGAGCACGTCGGCCACGCGCGGCGTCCGGCGCCCGCCTGGCCGAGCGTTTGGTACGTCAGGCGTGCACGAGCCCATCTGCCGCGATCCCCTCGGCGGCCTTGGTGGTGCCGCCGGGCGGGGCCGTGCCCTGTCCGGCGCGGTCCTGGTACTCCCGCGGGGTGCAACCAAGCTCACGTTTGAACACCGCGAGCAGGTATTGCACTGATGTAAATCCGCAACGACGCGCGACCTCGGCCACGCTGCAGTCGCCGCGCGTCAACAAGGCGGTCGCCGCATCGAGCTTGAAGCGCAGAATTTCGTCGTGGACACTGCACGCCAGCTCTTGCTGAAAGTAAAACTCGAGCGTCGAGCGCGACACGCCCACAAAGTCGGCGACCTGGTCCCCCTTGATGCCCTGGCAGGCGTACTGGCGGATGAAATGCCGGGCCCGCATGACGCGCGGGTCCTTGACAGGTTGATAGCCACTCGACGAGAGAACGTTGATGCCGGCGGGCGGCACGAGTATCCGGGTGCATTCGAGATAGGCGCCGTCGAGTAACTGGTGCAGCATGCGGGCCGCGGTTCGCCCTATTTCGTTCCCGCCCTGGATCACTGAACTGAGCGGTACGCACGACAGCATGCGCGTCAGGGGATCGTTGTCGATGCCGATCACGGCGACCTGCTCCGGCACCGCAATGTTTGCCGTTTGACAAGCCTGCAACAACTGCCGGGCCCGCGCGTCGGTGACCGCGATGATGCCGACCGGTTTCGGCAGGCTGCGCAACCATTCGATCTGCTGCGCGACCGCTTCTCCCCACGGAAGGCCATGCGAGCTCTGCCCGCGGAAGATCTCGACGTCAAAATTGTCGCGCTGCATCAGGCTGCGAAATGCTTTTTCGCGTTCTTGCGCCCAGCGGTTTTCCATCGCATCAGGCAAGGAAAACAGGGCGAACTGGCCTAGGCCAACGTCGATCAGATGCGTGTAGGCGAGGTTGACGAGCTTGAAATTGTCTGTCGCGACATACGGCACACCGGCAGGATAGGCATCCTCGTTTGCGTACGAACCACCTACCCCGACGACCGGAATGCGACTGTTGGACAGGGCTTTCACCACCGCAGGATCGTCAAAATCGGCGATGATGCCATCGCCTTCCCAGTTTGCAAGGTTGGGCAGGCGTAATCGAAAGTCTTCCTCCACGAATAGGTCCCACGAAGCCCGCTTGCTCGACAAATAGGCAGCGATCCCAGCGAGGACCTCCCGGTCGAACATCTTGTTTGCGTTGAACAACAAAGCAATTCTATGAGGGTTAGAACACTTCATTTGCGACAGTCTCCACGTTGCGTCTTGTTCCGACGTCTGTTTGTGTAATCTACTTGCCGGCAATGCTCATTCGTCGAACAGCGACGGCGGTCGTTCCAGCAATTCTCGGGTGGCCACCCGACATGTACGTACGCGTTAAAGTATATTTTTGGGGCAAGCGAACCCACGTGAAGTATTTTTTCGTATTCCTAAGAGGATTCGAAAAGTTGAAGTTTTCCGTGCAAAAAATGTTAGCGCGCCGCGTCGGACGACGTTGCCGCCGGGCTGCCGCGGCGCCCGCCCCTGCACGCCGATGCGACCCGCGATGCCGCATGTCGCCGACTGGTCGTCCACAGGCCGGGCCGGCGTCGCCCCTGCAGATATCGAGACGCTCCGCTGCGCGTCCGGGAACGCATTCATTGTCTGTCGAAATTGACGAATTCCAGGATCGATCGGCGGCAACGTTCGGGTAACTTGCGTCCGAAACGAGCTGCTGGGCGACTTGCATGCTGGCAATTCAAGCCTCTCCCGATCAAACCTTTCCCGAGGTCGCCTCGCCGCGGCCGATCGGTCGGCTACCGGAAAACGTTCGCAGGTTGAGCGAAAAAAAATCACACTGTCCGGCAAAATAGTTGCCTTTCAGCTATAACCAAAGGCGCGTGTGGACAGGACGATGATCAGTCGCCGAACTTTCATGTCGATGCTGCTCGGCTCGGCGAGTGTCATTGCGGGCGGCCCGCCGGCCGCGGCTGCCACGACGGGAACCGTAGCGCTGCGCACCGGCTTCGTGGAATGGCGGGAAAACGCGGCCGGCGTCGGCACGCTGCGTCCGCGCTTTCACTGGACGCTCCGTTCCAACGGGCGGGCACGCAACAAGCGGCAAACCGCCGTGCGTATTCGCGTGACCGACTGCTTCGGTTCGCCCATCTTCGACAGCGGCAAAGTCGCGACGGATCAACTGAGGTTCACCCCGCAGGACGATCTGCCGTTACGCCCGCAGCGGCATTACGCCTGGTCCCTGACGGTGTGGGATGAAAACGGGACGGCGACGGCCGCAACACGTGCCGGGACGTTCACCACCGGAATCTTCGGTCCGGCACAGGCCGCCGGCCAGTGGATCGGCGCGCAGCCGCAGGGCCCGGCCTATGTCCAGCCGACCACGAACGACCGCGGCAATACGGCGCAAAACCCGCCGCTACCGATCTTTCGAAAATCGTTCACGCCGCGCGGCATACCCGTCTCGGCAGTCATCTCGATCGCCGGCCTCGGGCAATACCGCCTGTTCCTGAATGGCAAAAGTATATCGCCCAACGGTATGAACGGCGCCTGGACTCACTATGCGAAACGGGTCCTGTATGACACCTATGATGTCCGCGATGCCGTTGGCCCCCATGACAACTGGCTGGCGGTGGAGCTCGGCAACGGCTTTTTCAACGTCGAGGGCCCGCCCGACCGCTACCGGAAATTCATCGGCCGTTACGGGCCGCCACAACTATGGCTGCAGCTGCGCCTGGTCTATGCCGACGGATCGGAAACCCTGGTCGTGTCGGATGGCGCTTGGACGACGCGCGAAGGCCCAACCACCTTCAGCAGCATCTATGGTGGCGAGGACTACGATGCGCGCGCCGACGTTCCCGGATGGCGCGAGGGCGGCGGCGCGGCCGGGGGCTGGCGCGCGCCCGAGATCCTGCCGGGGCCGGGGGGCGCCTTGCACGCGCACACCATGACGCCGATGAAGCACTACCAGACGCTGCCGGCCCGGCTGATCGGCGAACCGACACCCGGCGTCCATGTCTACGATTGCGGCCTCAACCATTCCGGCAGGCCGATCCTGGTCGTCAAGGGGCTGGCCACCGGCACCCGGGTCAGGCTGCGTCCGGCCGAATTGCTGGGCGGCGACGGCACCATCGACCAGTCCAGCATGACGCGCTGGGCGGAGGCGTCCACCAATATCGACTTTACGTTCACCGCGGCCGGCCCGGCCGAGGAACGATGGGAGCCCGGCTTCACGTACGTCGGGTACCGCTATATACAGGTCGAAGGGGCGGCCCCTGCGCAGATCGTCAGCCTGTCCAGCGACTTCCTGACCGACGACTTCAGACAGGCGGGCGAATTCAGTTGTACCGACGATCGCCTGAACCGCATCCATGCCCTGATTCGGCAGGCGGTGCTCTCGAATGCCGCCAGTTACCTCACCGATTGCCCGACCCGCGAAAAGATCGGCTGGCTGGAACAGACTTATTTGAATGCCGACGCCGTGCTGATGAATATCGACGCGGCGCCGTTGTACGAAAAGATCGCGGCCGACATCGGCGATGCGCAACTGGCGTCCGGCATGGTCCCATCGTTCGCGCCGGAATACCAGCGCTTCGTCGATGCGCACGACGTCGACAACGACCTGCGCAATATCCCGGAATGGGGTTGCGCAGTCGTGCTGGCGCCGTGGGCCGCGTACCGGTTGTACGGGAACCGGGAATCGCTGGCCTCGTCCTACCCGGCGATGAAGAAATACGCGGCCTATATCGCGACAAGGGTCGGACCCGATGGCCTGGTCGGCTTCGGCATCGGCGACTGGTACGACTTCGGCCCGAAGCCGCCAGGCGTTGCGCAACTGACGTCGCTGGCGATGACTTGCACGGCCACCTTGTGCCATACATTCCGATGCCTGGCTCAGATCGCTGCCTTGCTCCGCCAACCCGATGCCGGGGCCTACCGGAAACAGTCGGACGCCTTCAAATCGGCCGTCCTCGACAAGCTGTACGACCCGAATACGCACCAGTTCGACCGCGGCAGCCAGGCCGCCAACGCCATGGCGCTGGCGCTCGACCTGGCACCCGCGGACGACCGCCAGGCGGTGCTCCACAATCTGGTCGCGGACATCCGTTCGCGCCAGAACCACGTGTCGGCTGGAGACGTCGGCTTTCCCTACGTCGTGCGCGCCCTCTCCATGTACGGCCGCGGTGACGTGCTGGTCGACATGCTGCAACGCGACGACCGACCCAGCTATGGCGAACAATTAGCCCACGGCGCGACCGCGCTGACGGAAGCATGGGATGGCGAACGCATCTCGTCGCAAAACCACTTCATGCTCGGCCATATCGAAACGTGGTTTTATCGCGGACTCGGCGGCATCAACGTCGATCTCGCCGCCGACCCTGCGCTCCAGATCGTCATCGCACCGGACTGGCACTGTGGCGTCAAGGGGGCGACGGTGGCCTATCACTCGGTGTTCGGCCGCATCGCGAGCGACTGGACCATGGAAGCTGGACGCTGGCGCCTGAACGTGGAGGTACCGACCGGCAAAACCGCCCTCCTGCGCCTGCCGGACGGCCGCACCGAGGCAATCGGCTCCGGCACCTACGCCTTCAACGGGAAACACAACGCGAACCCGGAATCGCCACGGCACGCGTGATGACCTTATGAATTCCATCAAGTGGCGAACGAGATTCCGCAAGGGCGCTCTCGTCGCGCAAGCGCGGTGCTAGCATCAAAAACCTGACCGGAAAGGCCGAGGGCTACATTCGTATAAACGGTATAGATAATTTATGCGCATGTGCCCGTCCTCGCCGGCGCCAACGACATCGAGCCGCCGCAACGCGCGGCGCGCTCCGCGGCAACATCGAATGACATTTCCACCGGCTTCAACGACGGCTGGCCGTTGAAGTCGTGCCCTCGCGAACGTTGGGGCGTGACGAGTCCAGCTTGATTGCACCTTAACGGAGTAATATGGACATCAAAAAAAGCCTGCTGCTTTCCATGGCAGCATTGAGCACGCCAATCTGGGCTCAGACGTGCCAGCCCAGTGCTATCACTCCCTACCTCAACATCAACGGCACCACCGCATGGGCGACCCAGTCTTCCGCGTCGGTGAACACGGGCACGACCGTCGTGCTGGGGCCGCAGCCATTTGCCGGCACCTGGTCATGGAGTGGTTGCGGCACCTCGGGTTCTGCGCGCGAGCAGACCGTCAAGCTCACCGGCAGTTGCACGGCGACCGCAACGCTCACGAACAGCTGCGGCGCCAAGACGACCCAGAACTACAATTTCACGGTCTGGCCGGCGCTGGCCTCCAATGCCGGCAAGTTCATCATGGTCGACCAGTTCGGCTACCAGACCAATGCCCAGAAGATTGCGGTGCTGCGCACGCCCAAGGTCGGCTACGACGCAAGCGGACCGAGCTTCTGGCCCCAGCAGCTCAACGTGGTGAACTCGGCCACGGGCGCGACCGTGTACAGCTTCTGGCCGACCGAATGGAACAGCCGCGCGACGGACGTTTCGTCGGGCGACCAGGTGTGGTACTTCGATTTCAGCAGCGTGACCACGCCGGGCACCTATGAGATCGTCGACAGCGGCGGCCAGCGCTCGGCGCGCTTCGAGATCGCCGCCAACCCCTACCGCAACGTGCTGATCCAGGCCGTCCGGATGTTCTATTACCAGCGCATCGGCCAGGCCAGGAGCGTCGCGAATGCCGGCGCGAACTGGGCTGACGGCGCCGGCAACATGGGGCCGGGACAGGACCCGCAGGCGCGGCGTTTCCTCGACAAGAACAACGCCGCCACCGCACGCGACGTGCATGGGGGCTGGGCCGACGCCGGTGACTTCAACAAGTACACCAGTTGGGAAGCCGGCTACGCCCAGGAGCTGATGGACGCCTACGTCCAGAACCCCACGGTCTTTACCGACGACTTCAACATCCCCGAGTCGTACAACAGCATTCCGGACATTCTCGATGAAGCGAAGTATGGCCTGGACTACTTGAAACGCTTGCAGAACAGTGACGGTTCGGTGCTGTCGATCGTCGGCGTCGGCGGCGCCAGCCCACCGTCGGCCGACACCAGCCCCAGCTACTACGGCGACGCAAGCACGTCGGCCACGCTGGCCGCGGCCGCGGCCTTTGCGGAAGGCGCCAAAGTGTTGGGCAGCCTCAACAACTCGTCGCTGACCAGCTATGTGCAGGACCTGCGGCAACGCGCCATCAACGCCTATAACTGGGCCGTGAACAACCCGGACGTCACCTTCTACAACAACGATGGCTCGCACGGGACGGCCGGCCTCGGCGTCGGCCAGCAGGAAACCGACGACAACGGGCGCATCACGCTGCGCATGCACGCGGCCATCAAGCTCTTTGCCCTCACGGGTGACACCGCCTACCGCGACTACGTCGACCAGAACTACACCACGTCCCAGATGTTCAAGAACTGGTCCCTGTCGGGGTTCAGCGCCGGCGACGCACGCCCGCTGCTGTACTACGCCTCGCTGCCCGGCGCCACCGCCAACGCGGTCATCGATATCCACGCGCGCTACAACGACCTGATGAACCGCGCCGACTACGACAACTGGGGTGCCGTCGAGTCGCAGAGGGACGCGTACCGCGCCCGGATCGGCGCCTACACCTGGGCCAGCAACTCCACCACCGCCAACGCCGGCACGCTGTTCACGGAGGAAGGCTACTACGGCATCAGCAGCCATACGGCCGACCAGATCGCCAACGCCGCCGCCGACTACCTGCACTACCTGCATGGCGTGAACCCGTTGGGCAAAGTCTACCTGTCGAACATGAACAGCTTCGGGGCCGAGAATTCGGTGAACCAGCTCTGGCACACCTGGTTCTTCGACGGCACCCCGTGGGACGACGCCAAGAACTCGGCATACGGCCCGGCGCCGGGATACCTGGTCGGCGGCCCGGCCGGCAGCCAGTGGGATTGGGATGGCGGTTGCCCCAACGTCTCGTCGCAATGCGGCTCGACCCGGCCGACGCCGCCGTACGGCCAACCGGGACAGAAGTCCTACCTCGACTTCAACACCGGCTGGCCGCTCAACTCCTGGTCGATCAGCGAGCCCTCCAACGGGTACCAGGTGGCCTACATTCGCCTGCTGGCCCGCTTCGTGAAATAAGCCGTCCATGCGCCCCGCGCCTACCGTTGCTCCATGAGGCGGGTGGCGCGCCTTCCCGCGCAGCGGAACAGCCTCCGCTGCCGGGCTGGCGCTCCCTCCGCCGCCTGCGGCAACCGACATGCCACAAAGCAATCTCGGTGGCGGAACTTCGCCCTGGCTCCGCGCCATTCCCAGCTTTACATCGCTGTTCCCGGACCCGTTCATCTCAAGTTGAACTAACCAGCTAGCTCGAGTATTTCAAGAGTAGAGGCCGGCGGTCCCGTGCGGAAGCGGGTTGTCACTGGTCTCTGACGGCCTTAACAATCCGTAGATCGCCGGTGCCAATTGAGCGTGGCCGAATGACCGGGCACCCTGGTGCTAGCGGAGCCTTCGGCCGACGAACGGCCCGGCGTGCGCTTCTGACTGTGCTACACCAGGACTCTGGCTCGGGCTTGATTGCCGCGCCCGGCCGGCCGTCGAAAAACCCCGTGCTCCAAAATTGCTACAGCTTTGCCCCCTCTCCCTCTGTAAACCATACTTCCTCGGTCCAGTCCATCAATGGACCGACAAAAAACTTCAGCTTGAGGTCTTGCGCCAACATTGTTAAGAATAGCGAGATACCCTCCTGGACTAAAATATCTGGTCGCGCGGCCACTTATTTACGGTTGCGCTCGTGCTGAGCCGAAACCCCATCAATGTAATCGGCCCACGCTTGCATCATCACCCGTCGCTCATCCAGGAATTCTGCTCGGTCATAACGGCAAGCAAACTAAGTGCCTGTCGCGACAGTGGGACAAAATGGTCCTTCTTAATGGGATTGAGCCTGCGTCGACCCAGCTTCATCCGTTGCCACGGAATAGTCCAGTCAGGCCGGCCCTCTTCGATTTCGCTCCACGGGGTTTCAATGAGCTCACCGGTGCGTACAAACACGAACATCAGCAGACGTAGACCAATCCCGGTTACAGGCTGCATGCAAGCTTCGTTACTGCGCAACGCCTGGAGAAAGCGCGGTAACTCGTCGCAGGAAATCGCCGGGAAATTGCTGGGCGAGACAGGCCGCAGGATATCCGTCATGTCCGTGACAATGTTTTGCTTGGCCACGCCCGTTTGATAAGATCGCGATGCTTTTCGTCGTCGATGGCTATCCTACCGATTTCAGGAAAAACATCGGTTTCCAGTCGATGTAGAACGTTTTGTGAGTACGCCGGGGTCCACGATGTCTGCTTCAGTTCATGCCATTCAGTCGCGATCTTCCGAAATGTGTTCTCACTTGCCCGCGCACTATCTCGGCGACCCTGATCCCGTTGCTGGCCAGGATCCGAGCCCTCAAGCAGCCAACGTCGGGCCTCCGTACGCTTGTCGCGGGCTGCAGCCAGACTCAATTCAAGGTACGGCCCGAATGTGATCGTCGTTTCCTTACCGTTCGGTTGACGGTACCTGAAGCGCCAAAACTTGCCTCCGGTAGGCTGGATCTCCAAGTACAAACCATGACCGTCAAATAGCTTGACGAGCTTTGCTTCCGCCTTCGCGCGCTTGACCTGGGCGTCGCTAAGCGGCTTCGCAAGTTTGGGCATGCTACCTCCTCTCGGCTGGTTACAGACGCAGGGGGGGCAAGAACGGGCTCAGCGGGCTTAAAGGGTAAACGTTGCAGGGTGTTCCACCGTATACCCTGACGCCTTCCCTTAAAACCGTGGACTCAGCGGGACACAAGCGGACGCTACAAGACAAAAAACCCCGGATCTCAGTATGAGATCCGGGGGCTTCAGGGGTTTGCTGAAACTCAGCAAACAGCATTCTGGCGGAGGCGGTGGGAGTCCCATTGTCCGTTGAAACCCGCAGGAACACTGGCTCAACCTCAAGTCACATTACCGTTTACCCTTACCCGTACCCTCATATTTGCTGGTCAAGGCAGGACCGTTCTGGACGATTCGGCACTGACCGCGAGCTGGCCCGCCAACAGATCAATTGTACGAATCAGGTATTGGAAGCTTTCGGAACATCCATCGTTGATGAGTGCTTTCGAACAATAGGTTACGACGGCGGCGCCACAGGGCGTACGAGCGCCTCAGAAGTATCGGACCCACGCCTGCTTCGAGGTTCGTTTATAGCGCGCGAAGGCACGGCACGGGAAATACAGCACCGGCATCAGCGCCAGCGCCACGAACCAGACCGACCACACGTGGTCGACACCATAGCGCACGCCGTGGTTGGCGCCAAGCGTCGCCACCAGCAGGCGCTGCAGCCCCAGCAGCACGTAGAGGTGCAGCAGGTAGTAGAACATCGGGGCCCCGCCGAAGGTGGCGCAGGCGCGGGTAAACCAGTTGTCGCGCGGTTCCAGCGCCGCCAGCGCCAGCGCCCCTATGCCGAGTGTCAACAGCAGGTAGTCGAGCGAGGGTGGGTATTTGGTGAGGGCCAGGAACGACATCACGGTGCGGATGGCGCTGTCCTGTACGGTCCACGGCAATTCTTCGCCGTAGATGTTAAAGCCGCGCAGCAGCGCCAGCAGCAGCAAGGCGCCGACGCCCACGGCGACCAGGATGCGGCGACGGCGCTCCGGGGTCATGGTAGCGGCGTACATAGGTCCCGCCGCGTAACCGGCAAGGATCACGCCGATCCAGGGCAGCAGCGGATACGCGACCTTCACCTTGACCGCGCCATCGGCGACCAGGTAGCCGCGGTGCAGCAGGAGCGTCCATGCGTCGTAGGCCACGGTGCCTGGCGCGAACGACATCCAGGTGAGCGCGTTGTGGCCGAAGATGATGGCAAGGCCCACCGCACCCAGCAGGGCGGTCGGCAGCTTGTGCACGAGGCCCAAGAAGATCATGGCAAGGCCGATCACCCAGATCACCTGCAGATAAATGGTCTGGGGCGGAAACACGCCGTACCAGGCGAAGTTGACGACCGCCAGTTCCAGGAAGACCAGCAGCAGGCCGCGCTTGACCAGGAAGCCGGTTGCCGAGCGCGGGCCCGCGGCGGGATGCGCGTACAGCCAGGCTCCCAGCCCCGTGAGGAACACGAACAGCGGCGCGCAAAAATGGGTGGCGATGCGCGTGAAGAACAGCGCCGGGTCGGTATGGACCGCGTCCAACGGATCACTCAAGGGGACGTGCACATAGATCGCTTCGCGCACGTGATCGAACAACATGATGAGCATGATGAGTCCGCGCAGGACGTCGATCACGGCGATGCGCGAACGCGCCGGCTGCACCGCGGCGTGGGCGGTGGCCGTCGCCTTCGGGCCGGCCCAGGCGGCGGCATTGTACAAATTAGTCTGGTCCATCTGTCTGCCTTCGTGTCGAATTGATCGTGGACTGCTGCCGCACTCTGGATGGCGCGACAAATTCATTGTAAGGAGACGGGTCCGAATTTTGTGCTTAGTTCCCGCTGCACGACAGCGCGAAGCACCGAAAACGGACGCGAGACAGCATTTCGTACGGCATACGCGCCATCGCGGGCCGGCGGCATTCCATGTCGTATGTCGGCCCAAAAACCATTTATTCTGTTTCCGGAGCGGGCCGAAACAGGCCGATTCCACCCGAAGCCTATGCTGTAATGAGTGATCATCACTACGGAGAACATCGTGCCCGGAACCTCACTACCGCTGCGCATCGGCCGCCTGCTGCTGCCGCTCCTGCTCGTCCTTGCCGCCGGCGCGGCCTGCGCCCATGGCGTGGCCGAGGACGACAAGGCGTATTTCGAGCAGGCCAGCGGCACCCACATCCTGCCCTTCATCTACCTCGGCGCCAAGCACATGGTGACCGGCTACGACCACTTGCTGTTCCTGTTCGGCGTGATCTTCTTCCTGTACCGCCTGAAAGACGTCGGCGCTTACGTGACCCTGTTCGCGCTCGGGCACAGCATCACCCTGCTGAGCGGCGTGCTGAGCGAAACCCGGATCAATCCCTACATCATCGACGCCATCATCGGCTTTTCGGTGGTCTACAAGGCGCTCGACAACATGGGGGCGCTGCGGCGCGTCCTCGGGTTCCAGCCCAACACCAAGGCCGCGGTGCTGGTGTTCGGCCTGTTCCACGGCTTCGGCCTCGCCACCAAGCTGCAGGAGCTGGCGCTGTCGAAGGATGGGCTGGTGCCGAACATCCTGTCGTTCAACGTCGGCGTCGAGATCGGCCAGATGCTGGCGCTGTCCGCGATCCTGATCGCGATGGGCTACTGGCGCCGCAGCGCCACCTTCGCCCGCCAGGCTTTCAATGCGAACGTCGTGCTGATGATCGCCGGCTTCGTCCTTATGGGTTACCAACTTACCGGCTTTGCCGTTGCTTGACGAGGAAAACATGACTACCTACGACACCAATCTGCTCCCCACCCTGCCCCAGCTGGGCAAAGCCACCGCGGTCGCGCTTGCGGTGGCCGGCGCAATCCTGGTCGGCGCCGTGCTGCCGGCCGAATACGGCATCGACCCGAGCGGCATCGGCAAGGCCCTCGGGCTGACGCAACTGAACGGCGGCGCCCGCCCTGCCGCGGAGGTGACGCCGGCAGCCAGCGCCACCAGCGCCGCGACGGTCACCAGGACCGCACACGTATTCCGCAGCGACGAGATGAACATCACCCTCCAGCCGGGCGAAGGCGCCGAGGTCAAGGCCGCGATCTCCAAGGGCGAGCAGTTCGTGTTCAGCTGGTCTTCGGAAGGCGGACCGGTCAAGTCGGACATGCACGGCGAACCGTTCAACGCCGGCCCGCGCGAATTCAGCACTTACTGGAAGGTGGCCCAGCAGGAATCCGGACGCGGCACCTTCACGGCGCCGTTCGACGGCATCCATGGCTGGTACTGGCGCAACAAGGGCACGGCGCCGGTGACGATCCACGTTCTGGTCAGCGGCTTTCACGACAAGCTGTTCCGCCCCGCTCCCGGAGCCTGACGAGTATGCCTTGCGCGTCAGCTGCCTGACGCGCAGCAGAATGTAAAAAAGGAAGGCCGCGGCCTTCCTTTTTTACATTCCGTGAACTGCCGCTTATTTGACGACGAAGGTCGCGGGCACCTTGGTCTTGTCGGCCAAGACCACCACCGCAAGCACCTTGACACCTTTGGGCGCGCGCGCGCCAACCGCTTCGAGCTTGTTGCTGCCGGCCGGCTTGAGGACATAGGCGGTCCTGGCGCTGCCGTTCTCGACGCTCACATGGCCGCTCAGGCCCGCGCTCGGCATCGGGTCGCCGTCGTCCTCGACGTACAGTTCGATCTTGTCGGCGGCCGGCACCAGCTCCAGCCAGGTCTCACCGACCGCCTGAACGATGCCGCCGTGGTTCGGCGTCGGGGTACCGTGGCCGTGGGCGGTGGACAGCGCCAGCGCGGCGGACGCCGCCAGCAGCAGGGATAAGGATTGTTTCATGGTCGGTCTCCAGGAGGGGTGCGGCATTTATTCGGGTGCGTGCGGCAGCACAAAGGACAGCGAAGCCAGGTGTTCCGAGTGATCGTATTTCTTCGGGTCGTCGGAGGGGGAGTTGAAGATCGCCACGATCACGTTCAGGCCCTGGTTGCGCACCGGGATCGTGACCGTGCCGTCGGCGCCGGTCAGCACCGGCTTGCCGTCCGGGTCATTGAGCCAGTCGTGCATGACCTTGGCGCCCGTGATCGGCTTGCCCTTGTAGTACACGCGCAGCTTGATCGGCTGGCCCATCAGCGCCGGCAGCTTCGCGTCCACCGGGACGACCTGCAAGGTCTGTTCCGGCAGCAGCGGCAGCGGCTTGGCGAGTTGGCCGATGATGTGCACGGCGTACTTGGTGTTCTTTTCGCTGACGGTCGCGGTGGGCTGCTCGTCGCGGCCCTGCTTGTGCCACTTGCCGTCCGGCGTGCGGCTCCAGGTGCCGTTGTCGAGGATCGCGGACACGATCGCCGGCTGGTTTTCCAGGTCGACCAGCACCAGGCGGCCGTCGACGTGCAGCGCGGTCGGCACCGGCTTGCCGTCGGCATCGTAGCCCTTCATGCTGGTCACCTGGGGAAAGCGTTTCACCGCATCGAGGTCGTCGGCGCCGACACCGTACAGCAACGCCAGCTGGGTGGCGCGCTGGGCGAACCAGATGCCGTGCGACTGGGCGACGCCGCTCGCGGCCAGGCTGGCGACCAGTGCCGCCGCCGTGAGTGCTTTGTTCAGACGTTTCATGATCTTGCCTCTCTTTGACGTGAAAAAGGATTCAGAAGGAATGGCGCACGTTCAGCGACACGGTGCGCGTGGCGCC